>Ga0208243_1000146_pt1 | contig 57319 bp, 74 predicted proteins | sample Subbio2Aug_QV12A_FD_184826 | JGI IMG/M metagenome (GOLD analysis project Ga0208243, IMG submission 184826) | Serpentinite rock and fluid subsurface biosphere microbial communities from McLaughlin Reserve, California, USA - CR12Aug_QV12A (SPAdes) | ecosystem: Environmental > Terrestrial > Deep... | reverse complement strand
GATATGGTGGTGGAGGCGGCGGGAATCGAACCCGCGGAAAACGGCGTCAGGACGCCGCGTTTTCTCCGATGTTGACCATTTGTTGACCGTTCACCCAGAACATCCTGCACGCCCGGTCCCCGGCGTCGGGGGCTGCCTCCGGCATGAAGCGCCCATACACTCTGCGGATCACCCCCCAGTCAGCATGGCCCATCTGCTGCGCGACCCACATCGGGTGCTCGCCGGCGGAGAGCATCATCGAGGCGTAGGTGTGCCGAGTCTGGTAGGGGTAGCGGTACCGTACCTTCGCTCGCTCAAGAGCCGGCTGCCACATCGTCTTGCGGATGGCCTGGTCGCCGGTCCAGGGTTCTCCGTACGCAGGGTTGAAGAACACCACCTCTTGGTGCCCGGTGAGTTCGTACTGGGCCTGCAGCGCCCCGCGCGCCGGCGGCAACATCTTGATGTCGCGCCGGCCGGCCTTCGTCTTCGGTGGCTCTGGGCTCTTGGAGTGCTGTGTCCGGATGCGGCGTACGCGGATCAAACCGGCCACGAAGTCGACGTCCCGCCACTCCAACGCCACCAGTTCACTGGTGCGCATGCCGGTCCAGAGCGCTGTCTGCACCAGGTTCTTTGCGTGACCGGCGAGCCCGCTTAAGATCGCGCGCTGCTCGGCGGCCGTGAAGGGGTCGATATCATCGTCCTCTTGGACTGCACCGGCTTTCGCGTAGGTCCAGTTGGCCAGAGGGTTCGCGTCCAGCAGCTCGTTCTCAACCGCGTCGTCGAGGGCCGCGCGCAGCACGCTCTGTGCGTTGGCCAGTGTCTTGTTGGTGACATCCAGCCCGGCGCACACTTCCTTGATCCGCGGGCGCCGAAGGTCTGCCAGCCGATCCTTGCCGATGGTTGGTATCCAGTACCGGTTGATCACCTTCTCGTAGCCACGCAGCGTGCTGGACTTGAGTTCCAGCGCCTTGGCTTTGATCCAGCTGTCGAGGTAGGGCGCCACTGTGTAGCCGTTGTCGCCCTGCGGCCGCAGTGAAAACCGCTGTGCGTTCTTTGATTTGGGGAATGTCGTGGCGTAGTCGAACGACCCGTCACGTATGGCCGCCAGGACGGCGGCGCGATGGAGAGCTGCCCGCTTTAGATTAGCGGGGGTGGGCTCAAGGGGGAGGCGCTCTTTGCAGCGGCGCTCGTTGTAGCGAAAGTCGATCTCGATCGACGACCCCGAACCGGGGCGAACGCCTTCGTACTTCCGCTCATGACCCACTTGTCGTACCCCTCCATGTCCACAAGGATGCGGCCATCAGGTGCGTACCGCCACACCTCGCCCTCGATCCACACACCGTCGCGGATCTTAGTGCGAATCGCGTCCTCCGTATATCCCGACTCGGCAGAGAACTTGGCGATGGTCACGAACCTTGCTGACATGGGGGTGCTTTTGCGCCCTGCTGGTCAGGAGGCGGCGAACCGCTGCGAGACATCCCCCCGCGCGGCTCTCAGCAGTTCAATGAGATGCAGTCCCTGCGCCTTGGCGTCGTCGAGTGCGTGGTGCTTGACTCCGACATCGGGGCACTTGATGTGGGGGAACAGGTTCTTCAACGTGCGGTAGCAGCGGTCACCGCGGTGGCCCCAAGGGAGGGGGAGCAGTCGATCATTGCGGTATGCTGAGGCCAGGATGACGTTGTCAAACGTAGCGCCGTTGCCCCAGACAACGAACGAGTCCTTGTCCAGGTCGATGGAGCGGAACCAGCTGGACAAGCCGTCGAGCACCATGTGGATGCTCGTCTGATGCAGCGGCAGGTTGCCAACGTCAAGCGCGGCGCGGGCCGCGTCACTCTGCTTGAGCCACCACATGATGGTGCTGGCATCCACCTTGGCGCCGGTGTCCATCGCTGACTGCAGATCCACCGGTGCGTAGAACTCCCGACCGATGTAGCCATCATCCACCAGCACTTCGACGGCGCCGATTGAGACGATTGCGGCTTCGGGGCCTTTGCCCATCGTCTCCAGGTCCAGCATGATGTGGTGCGTCACTGCTCGTTCTCCTCGGTCAATTCAAGGTAGATCTGGAGGGTGTGCATGGCCTTCTTGATGTCCAGGCGTCCGCCCTTGTCCTCTTCTCTGGCCAGATAGGCGACGACGGTGCCCTTGGCAAAGCCTTTCAGTTCTTCCGGCGTGAGCCAGCGCGCGAGCACCTCCCACGGCTGGTACTGACCAAGCTTCTTGTAGTGGTCGCCGCCTTCCTGGGTGCTCAGCGCAGATGGAGGCTTGACTGTCTCCGCCCCTTGTGCATTACGCAGCGCTCGGTCCAAGCGCTCCTCGGAGCACTGGGGGCAGGGGAGGTCCCCAGGGTGTTGCGCGTAGTCGTGCTTGGCGCAGTAATGCGCCGTCGGCTGGTTAGTCGCCGGTATCATCGTCATCTCCCTTCTGGATAGCGGCCAAGGCGCGGGTGGTATCCGCGTTGGCGAGGTCAAAGATGTAGCAGCGCTCCTGGCCGCCAGGTAGCGTGGTCCCGCGGGTGAGGACCATGCGCGCCGCCTCACTTCCGTCGTAGTAACCGCCCTCCCGCGCCGCCTGCAGCAGCTTGTTCTTGGTCATACGGTTTGCAGCCGCCCACTCACGCACGGCCGATACGGTGACGACTAACTTCCGCGCGGCCCAGGCGCCTGCCCCCATGTTCGGGAGGCCAATGACGAACCGAGCCACCGGGGCTTCTCGCGGGATCTGAAGCGGACGCTCCGGCCCCTCCTTGCATCGGCTGTCGCGGTACCCCTCAGTGATGATGGTTCTACTCATCAGATCGGAGAACATCCGCTCGACAGGCGTGGAGTTCTGCTCCTCCTCCACCTCGTCCGCGAATACGCAGAGCTTCTCCGTGTGGGCCAGTGCCCAAGCCATCAGACGCTTCATGTCGAACTTAAGCAGCCCGAGCTTGTTCGCCAGGAGCGCACCGGTGAGGGTGGCTTCGAGGTGCATGCGGTACAGGCGGAAGCGCGTATCGTTGGCCAAGACGGGGAGGCGCGCCACGATCCGGTCAGACATCTCCCGAATGACCTGCTTGATCGTCTCCCGGTGAGTGACGATGTACTGAGCGAACACCTCGCCGGCGGCCCCGCAGTTGGCCTCGATCACTTCGCGTGCCGCACGCATGGGCTCGATCTCCACCCGCGGAATAACGTAGTCGTCGAGGTTGATCTCGAAGTTGCGCACCACGGTTGCCATCAAGCCGCCCTTCGCGTTAGCGACCAGATCGTTCAGGGGGCGATTGGTGGTGACGTACCCTGCCATCTTCCAGCGACGGGGCTCCCGCTCGTTCTCGCCGCTCTGGTCCAGGCGCGCGCGGCCACGGCCGTTGGCCATTGCGTACAGCAGTCCCATCGCCTCATCAGGCGTGAACATGGACAGCTCGTCATGCAGCACGGGGATGTTCTTGTAGCGCCCATGCCGTGCAATCCGCGCGTTGAAGGTGGAGCCTTCACGGTTGGAGTACATCATCTGGCTCGGCTTGCCCCACACTGACAGGCCAGTCCAGCACGCGGTCGTTTTGCCCTGGCCGGACTTCACACCGGAGAGACATACCGCTGCGCCGTGGTAGTCATCACCGAACAGGTCGGACAACGGAGAACCAAACGATGCAGCGATGGCGTACTGCAGGGGCTCAGCGCCCGTCGTGCCATAGACGGAGTTCACTGCCTCGGCCCAGAGCTTGGAACTGGCGTTGGCGTCGGCACCGATCTCCTTGTGGGCCTTCAGTCCCTCGGAGGGCAGCACCTCAGTCGATTCCCCTGGGTCCTTGCGGAACAGCTTGTTGCCGAGGAGGAAGGACCTACCGTCGTCGTGCCAGCCGAACTGATCGAATGTGACCACCTCGTTCCCGGCGCGCTCACACCGGCGTACCTCATCGAACAGGTAGTTTCGGAGCATGCCTTTGACCTTTTCGTTGGTGGCGTACGTGAATACCTCGCGTGCCCCCAACGCCTTCAGAAATGATTCATTGCAGACAGACACTTCCGCTGTCGGGACGGAGAACTCACGCACGCCGCGTTCGTGATGCGAGCGCAGGCGGATCTGGTACGTGCCGTCTAGTGCCCGGACCCGTGTTGTCGCGTAGAACAGCGATCGGCTGAATGGCACGTTGTCCACCACGCCGTCATCCCCGCGCGTCTGCTTGCAGAGCAGTGACTTACCCGCATCCCATACGTACCCCGGCGGCAGCACCACCTCCTGGGTCTGGACCTGCACACCTTCTTCCGTGTCCGTGTCGACAGCAACGGTGACGTTGATGACCTGCTTTTCGACGAAGGTGACGCCGAGTTGTATAGGCGATGTGACCTTGCCCTTATGCGGACAGCTCTCGCACTCCGACGGGTTGATGTTCTGGAAGTGCACGCATGTGGACGGTCCAGCGGTCCAGCGGTCCAGCTTGTCCTGGGTCTGGCCCTCGTCGTACTCGGGGTGTCCTGTACTCCACTCGTGCGCCAGCGCATCCCCCTCAGAGGAGTGCTTGACGACGCCAAGCATGGCGCGCCACACCGGCTCATCGACGTCACCCTTCAACGAGGCAACGAGGCGCAGCTGTGCGCAGTGCTTGGACGCTTCGACCGCGCTCGACTTCAGGGCATCGGTATGCCCGGTCAGGTCGGCGTTGTCCGCGTCGTCAGTCTTCAGCCACTCGGGGATCGCGCCGAGCGCGCCCTTGGTGGCAGTTTCTACAGCGGGTTTGGCGAGCTTGGCCTGGGCAGAGAGCCACGTGAAGAACTCACGGCCCGCCGTTGCCTCGGCCTCCTGCAGGATGGCGACGGGGCGCACTACTTCGCGCTTGTAGTTCCCTGTGTCGGGCACGCGAAGAATGCTCGCCACGTCCATGTCGCGTGCAGGGTCGGACTTCACCTTGTAGTGGTGGAGGACCGTACGCCAGTACTTCGCCCACGCCTGCCACGTCGCGGCAGGGACAGCCTGGTCAATAGGCCAGTACGCATGCACGCCACCGCCAGAGTTCACCAGCAGGGGTGTGGGCGCCCCGGATTCGGATACGAACCGAGCGACGTCGTCGATGGCTTCTGTCTGTGTCGCGTACGGCTTGCCGTCCCCACAGTCCAAGTCTGCCCAGAACGCCTTGACCTTGAGAGCCAGCCCGGCCGTACGCTTGAGCATCTTGGGCTGGCCGTCCAGGTGAAAAACAAGGCGGTTCTCACGGTCGACCGCTTGTACCGGTGGCTTGTAGCTAGCCAGCGCGAAGTAGACGTCCTTGCGCTGACGGTTGAACTGCACCGCGGCCTCAGCCATCGGGTCAAAGTAGTCGTACGCGTAGTGCGCCGGTCGTCCGCCCTGAGTACTGATGCCGAGATATTTGATCCCTTCGGCAGGGACGATAAGCCTCAGAAACGCCTGCGCGTCCATCCAACCTCCCGTTGTTATAAGCTAAGGTGTTAGCAGTTAGGCGGGGTCGGAGAGGATCACGGCATTGAGCAGTTCCAGTCGTTCGGCGGAGGACGAGCAGTCTTGGAGGGGGACGAGCGAGCCGTCAGCCAGCGCAGCAGACAGGCGCGCGAGCACCTTGTCGACAGTCGGCTTGATCCACTTGCTCGGTAGGTGCCTGTCGTTGCACCACCAGCCGACCGTAACGCGGCTCACACCGACCAGGTGCCCGAACTCGCCCTGGGAGACGCCGGTATCCTTGAGTGTCTGCTTGATTTTGTTCATATGCGTCCTGTTGCCCCCGGCACCTACCGGGGGCGTCATCACTTAGGCGTCGTCGAGGGCGCCGAGCATTGCGTCGATATCACCCAGCAGATCACCGCCAGCTTCATCTTCGCTGGTCACCACTACTGCCGGGTTCGTCGCTTCGACTTCAGGCTCCGGCGGAGTTGCCGGCGCGGCCTTCGGCTTGGGAGCCGCTGCCTTCGGCTTGGCGGCAGGCTTGTCCTCGGCCTTCTTGGCTGCAGCAGGCGGCTCACCCGCCGGCATCTCGAAGCCGTCATCCGGAGCGACTGCAACGGCGACAGTGCCAATGATCTGGCCCACGACATCTCCGGCCAGCTGTTCCTGGACTGCGGCGAACTGCTCTGCGGTCACGTAGTTGACTGCCTTGAACGTGAGCTTCGGAGTGGCCTGGGTGTGGTCGAAGCCGAGCTTGGTGATCACTGCGTTGTACGGCACACCGCGCTTCTCCAGCGCAGCACCGAACTCGGACAGCGGCTTGAGCGATGCAGGCGGCACGCGCAGCAGCATCGGGTCGTTGATGGCATCCGGAGCGGCGATGGCGACGCGGGCGTTGTCCTGGCATGCCTTGCCCTTGGAGCCGTTGTCACCAGTGCGCGAGCCCCACACATTCTGCGGGCAGGCAGCACAGGTCTTGCACTGGGGCTCCGCAGCGTCAGGCGCCGGCTTCACACCGTCATTCGAGTAGCACGTCGGGTTGCCGTCCGAGCCGTCGACGTATGCTTCGGCATAGAAGGTCTTCGAGTTCTTCGGGTTGGCCTTGAGGATAATCACCTCGATGCTCGACGCCGGCGCATCCGGGTCGGCCGGAGACATCAGGATCTGGCGCTCGCCGCCACGCACCAGGGTGAATACCTTGCCCTTGATGGACATAGCGGGAAAGCCTGCGCCGGCGTGTCCGGTCAGGTCGGAGTTCGCTGCCGCAGCGCCGGCGAGGAAGGCCGGCAGGTTTTGCTTCAGTGCGATCAGGTCATTGCTCATGTGTTAGCTCCTGCGGATGTTGATGGTGCGCACTTCGGACCAGTTGATGCCCGGTGGCAGTTCTTCGTTGGCCGCCTTGTAGGCTTCGACGGCAGATTTGCTGACGTGGTTGGTCAGGTACTCCCACGCCTCGTTCGGGATCACGAACGTCTGCAGGAACGCATCCCTGTCGGCAACGGTAGCACTGGATTTGCTAGTGGTGTAGGCAGTGCCGGCCTCGGTCTTCATCGAGTCGACACCCAGCTGATCGAACTGGTTGAGCAGCACACCCTCGATCTTGTCGAGCATCGCGTTGATGGGTGCGAGCTTATCCTTCTGCGCTTGCTCCAGCTGGGCCTTCTTGTCCCGAAGCTGGACGTACTTCGCTACAAGCTCATTGACTTGCATCTTTACCTCCATGTGATAAGACGTTAGCTGTTAATGGTCATGCAGTCAAGTGCGCATTTCGTGTCTCCTTGAACATGTCCAGCAGGTCACCCTGCATTTTCTGTTTGCCGGCAAGGCGGGCGTAGAGCTTCCGTTCGATCGACGAGCCGCACATGTGCACGACCAGCGTGGCCTTGGTCTGTCCAGGACGGCGCACGCGGGCGCACGCTTGTCCGTAGGTGTCGTTGGACGTGGTGGGGGCGAACCACACAATCACGTTGGCTTCGACGAGCGTCAGCCCGTGGCTCATCGTTCTCGGCTCAGCGACCATCACGCGGATGTGCGGATCACGCTTGAACTGACTGAACACCTCGGCGCGTTTGGTCCGCGACACCTGGCCGTGCATCGTCAGAACCCCCCAGCGCCGGGCAACAAACGCCGCGACCTGCTCCAGTGCTTCGGTGAAGGGCACGAATACGATGACCTTGGCGCTTGCTTGCTCAATGATCTCTTCGAGTTCGTTGAGTCGGGGCGTGGCGGGGATGAGCGCGGCGCCTCCGTCGTTGGTGTAGGCAGCGCCGCAGCAGATCTGCAGGAGCTTGCTCGCCTTCACCGCCTCGTTGGCCGCGGTTATCTGCCCGCCCTCATACTCAGCCTTGAGCTTGCGGAGCATGTCGTTGTAGGCCCGCTCCTGCTCCGCCGACATGCCGACCTCACGGGTCTGAAGCAACTGCTCAGGCAGGTCGACGCAGTCCTCCATCGCGTACCGCACAGCGGGCGTCATCACCCGGTGGACCGTTTCGATGGCGTTGTCCCGCGGGACCCAGGCATAGGGGCCGGCCTGCCGCATAACCAGATCACGAAACCTGCCGAAGTACTCGGGCACGGTGTGCGGCGTGACGAGCTTGCACTGGGCGAAGGCGTCGGTCGGGGCGTTGGGTGTGGGAGTACCGGTGAGACCCCACACCCACGGGCGGGGGAGGGGGGTCTTCTTGTTCAGCCTGGGGTTACAGAGAGCATCCGCTGCCTTCCACCGGTCAGTCCCCGTGTTGCGGTAGACGGCCAGCTCATCCAGCACGACGAGGTCGATATCCCCCCGTGCCCGGATAGCATCTACGACACCGGCGCTTTTCAGCCCGTCGTGGTTAATGATGTATACGTCATAGTCGTCCTTGATCAGACGGAGCCGGCGCTCCCTCGTACCATGTACGACGACGGCGTTGAGGTGGAAGAACTGCCCATGTACCGTGTTGAGCCATGTGTCGTCCAGCGTTGAGAGGGGGGCTACGACCAGCATCCGGCGGACTGTTCCGATCTCGCGCAGGTAGTCGTATGACCAGAGCACCGATAGGGTCTTGCCCGTATTGCCACTGAGGAACACGCATCCGTTCCGGCGGAACAGAAGGAACGTGCTCGGGACCATGAAGCAGTACTTGTATCCGTCAGGCGAAGCTACTTCCCTCGCGTTGGTCAGCTTAGTCCCGTCTGACCCCAGGCCGACGAGGCCGAGCGGCTTACCCGTGGCGCGGACCTGGACAGTGAACTCAATCTCTTCGCGGCCTCGACGCGCCCTGCGCGTCTCGATGACACGCGCCGTCCTACCTGTGGCGCAGAATGCGAACTGTATGAAGTCCGCGCTATCCCGAACCGCCGTGCTGAAGCGCTGCGAGGGTTTATCTGTCGATACGCTGCCGTCCCAGTGCATTACCTCATCCGTGATGATGGACAGCTGGGGTTGGGAACACAGCCAGAACTCACTACCGTAGCGCTTCCAGTAGCGCGGTGCATAGAAGCTGAAGCGCGTGAAGCCATCCGGCAGACACGGCACTTCCCTGAACTCAACCGACGCGGCCACCAGCAGGCTGCGCAAGCGGTCCTTCTTCCGCTGCTTCTTCAGCCGTACAACGCACGCGCCGCTCGACGCGTAGGGGAAGTACCCATCCGCAATAACTGCTACCTGCAGGCGCAGTTCAGCGTCAGTGAGCGCGATGCCAGGCCCGCTGTATGCGAACGTGTTTGGTATGCCCGCTTTACTCCACCCGATACGGCCTGCTCTTTTACGCGCCGTCCCGGCGATCCACTGGTTCTGACGGTCGAGCAACTCAGCCGCGCTGCATACCTCCATACGCTTAGAGTCGGTTGCTTCGAGGAGCACCCTGTGCTCCGGGCTGAGAACCTGGTCAACGCCGTACTTGGTTTTGAAGTGGATCATGCTGGCGCATGGACGCTTAACGTACTCCGTCGGCTGGACGAAGGTTACGTCCCCGCTTGCCGGGTCGTACTGCGCAACTTCACCGCCTTCGTACTGGTCGATACGACGCCACCCAGCGGGGGAGAGGTACTCCGTGTCCGCGTCGACACATCCCATGTCATTGAGTACATAGGCATGAGGCTCCATCGTAAGCATGGCCGCTGTCTCGCGCTGGGCATGGAATGGATCGAATTGACCCGGCCACTTGTAGTAGTGACGGACAGGCTCCGGCGCCCTGATGCCAAGGTTGTGCAGTACCTTCACTTCATCCCGGCAGTGCGGTACGGCCACCAGGGTCCGCCCCTTGTACTCGAAGGTCTTGGCAGTCGGCACGACGGTCGTCACGCGTGCCGGGTTCTGCAGGTTGAGCACGACCTTCCTGTGCTTCTCAGAAACCAGCATTTTCCGTGTCCTTCGGGGGGGTGTAGGTAGCGAAGATCACCGCTGCGTCCTTCGTCAGCAGTCGCTGCCAGTGCTTCGTGGTGGTCTCCCGGATGAGTTCCGGGTCTTGGCCGAGTCCTTGCCAGCAGCAGAACTCGAATGAGAAGGGGTGGTTTGCGCGGCTCTTGACCCATCGCTCTGCGTCGAGCATCTCTGGGAGTTCTCGGGTCGGTCGGACTGTGCCGGCGCGTACCCCCAGGACAGTCGCGTAGTCGATCAGGCCCCGGTGGAGGATGGCAACGAGCAGGGTCTCCTCCTCGTTGAGCTTACGGACGGGCTCCGGCGGTGGTTGGTGCTCGAACTCTGACCAAGCAGAGCCGGCGGCTGACCACTGTCCACTGGTCGAGCGGGGTTTTCTACCTGTCGGCATATCACTACGTGTTAGCAGATAGCCAGCGCGCCAACCATTCGGACCACTGCTCCCGAAGTTTGTCGGCGCTATCGACGTAGAACGGCTGCCCGCCGCCGAGCTGCATTTCGTAGCCTCGGTCCTTCTGGTTCTCGGTCACGCCGCTGAGCTTGCCCGGCGCCTTGGTCTCGATGGTGAACATCCGTCCCTCCATACAACCGACGAAGTCATGGATACCCGAGACACCCATCCCGTTCTGCACCGGCATGTAATACCAGCCTCGGACGGTCTCGGGCCAGGTGTCCCTACGGGAAGCAGCGCGGATCAGCCCTTGCTCATGGAGGAAAAGCTTCACCGCGTCCTTGACCCTCCCCTCGGGGGTCTTGCTCACAGAGCTACCTCAGGCAGTACCCCCACCTCACTCCCGCAGCTCGGACACTGCACCACGTCCCCAGCCAACAAGCCGGCCTCATCCAAAAGGTCGATTGACAGTTCAAGACGTGTTAGCAGTTCGCGCTCAAGGTCAGATAGGTGCTCCTGCGAAAGAGCGTGCTGGATGAGTTCGGTGTCTGTCAGGTGTGTCAGTGCCATCATGATCGGTCCCAAGTTATCCCCCCCAATATGGGCACAACGACTTACCCACTGGGCAGTATTTTTTGCAGAGGCCCCCTGGCGTAGCGGGCCAGTTGTTGGTCTTGAAAGCGTGCTCCAGCCGTGCAATACGCGGCAGGAATCCGCCCCATATTGCCGCGACATCGGACCGTGTAAACCGATCCCTGTCAACCTTCTTGTCTTTGATCCACACGAACCCTGTGTCTATGACTTCGACGTTCGGGTACTCGACGAAGGCCATGCCAGCAAACAGTGCCATCTGGTCGGAGTCAGGCTTGCGCTTACCCGTCTTCCAGTCGAGCAGTGTTGCGGAGGTCTCGCCCACCACACCGAGGTCGATGATGGATCTGCACCATGCGTCCTTGGCGAACCAGCTGGTAGGGGAGTAGTCGTGTGTGATGGTGATCTTGTGCTCGACGATCTTCTCGCCAGGGCTGGCGAGGATGCGCTCGACGATCGGGTTGAGGTAGTTGAGATAGCTCGGAAGCGGCGTGCCGTTCTTCGCTCTGGCTTCGAGGTGTTTATGCACCGCGTCACCCCACAGCGCCGCTTCCCCCTTCACGTCCTTTGCCTGCTTGGACACGCGGAGGAGGTAGTACTGACGGGGGCACGTCTCGAACTGATTGAGTGCTGAGTGGGACCAGGCTGTCATGGCTAACATGTTAGCAGTTCGGGTGGACGCCGCATAGTACGGCGCAGATTTTTTCTACTTGAGCGACTCAAGCTCGGCGTCGAGCTTTGTATCAACTGCGTGCCAGAACTTCTCGATGGCAGCGTTGCGGTCGTCCCAGGACAGCTTTCCGCCGTACTCTTTCTTCACCTTCTCCAGGTACGCGCTTCGCTGCTCAGCCCAGTGCTTGACTTGCCTGGATGCGGTGAGCGCGCGGGTGACGTTGGTGAAGGAATATCCTCTGCGGCGGTAGATCTCGATCGCTTTATACAGGCGTCCTCTACGCTCGGTCATCGTGGTGTTCTGATACACCAGGCGGTAGAGATCACGGAGAGTCTTGTGGTCCCCTTCTCCCTCCATCGGCACGCGGTACTGCCCCTTGCGGATGCAGAGGTCAAGCAGGAATCGGCGGAACCCCGGCATATCATCCAGGAACGCATCCATCAGTGGCTCCAGCCACGCGATGTCGTCCGCGAGTTTGACCCTGCCGCTCCTGCGCGCTGCTTGCATGGTCCGGTAGAGGTCTTTCAACTTCTGTCCTGCGCTGAAGTCCGTCCGTAGTCGCTCCGCGATTTCGTTGATAGACATGTGTTGGTTCTCCCTCTTGTTGCTAACAGTTTAGCTATGGTGGGTGGGATATGCAACCATGCCAAGTAGGTACGCAAGACTTGACGTTTGGATATCTGGACATTCTATGTCTGGCTCCACGTGAATTGTCGTTAGGAATGCGCCGCTGTTTATGCGTCTGCGTAGTTCTTGCCGACCCCGGTCTCGGCGGCGATAGGCAATTCCGGTGCCCACTTCGGAGGGGTGGACATGATGCGCAGCATTGCCGCTTCGGTCTCTTCCACGAGGTGATCCGGCGCCACGGCATCGCCTTCATCGTGCACGGTCATCGCAACATTCAGATACTCATCTGTCCCGATGCCCTGCTTTCCCATCCACCGATCTATGCCGAGCAGCTGATCGAACACGATGATGCGGGCCAGGGCCTGGACGATATTTTCCACCACCTTAGCGCCGTAGGTGTAGATCGTCTCGACCTTGCGTCCTTTGCGCGCGGTGTACTTATACTCGACGCCGTACTTGCCGCCGGCCTCAGCTCGCAGCTCCGGGTAGCGGAGGAACATTCCATTGGGCAGGGCGATACGGGCAGGGCCAAAGTCGTCCGCCGGGTAGCACTGGAGCTTGATACCGACACCGATCGTCGCGGTGTAGCCCTTGACCATCTGCTCGATGGCGCGTTGTGCTTGCTTCCATAGCTTGGGCACCTCGGCGAACCTGGTGCGGTACACCTGCACGACCTCGGCGGCTTTCTCTGGCTCCATGGTGATCCCCGCCTGCTGCTTAAGGCGGAGGCAGAACTTATCGCCCCCCATCCCGAAGCCCAGGCCGAGAATGCCTTCCTTGCCGACCATGCCCTCCAGCTTGTGTGGGTGGTACTCCTTGCCGTTCTCGTCGATGGCCTTGGCCTTTCGGTCGACCGGGTAGCCGTAAACGTCGGAGGCGAAGGACGAGTAGATGTCGACCTTCCGTCGGAAGTCTTCGACCAGATCCCACTGGCCGGCCACGTAGGCGAGCACCCGCGCTTCGATCTGTGCTGAGTCGCACGTGACGATGCTGTGACCCGGAGGGGCGATCAGTGACCGCCGCAGTGAGAGGTCCCCGGTTCTGGATGGGAGGTTCTGCAGGTTCACCTTGTCGTCCCCGCCGGCCCGCCCGGTGTGTGCAGCGTAGTAGCGCAGCGGCACGGCCATCAGTCCCCGCTTGGCCATCCCGATGAACCTGTAGGCACGGGTCTCCGCCTGGGTGGACTTCACCCCCATACGTGCAGCGACAACCGCCTGCACGCGCTCGTCGTCGTGGTCGAGCAGCGCCTTGAACTCCAGGTCTGACTTGCCGAAGGCGTAGGTCAGCTTCTCCTCCCCGCGCTTCAGGGCGGCAGGAGACGGCTTCATCGGCGGTTCGACGCCAAGCCCGCGGAGCACTACAGCCAGCTTCTCGTTGGACATCAGGGCGTCCTTGCCGGCGACTTCCTCGACCTTGGACAGGAGCTTCTCTTTGCGGGCAATGACCTGAGCCAGGTGCGTCTCCAGCTGCGCACTGTCGAGCGCTATGGATGGACGGATGAACATCCGCAGCATCAGGTCGATGATTGCCAGCTCACCGGTCGGGAAGTGCCAGTCCCCTTGCCGGCGCAGTGCATCGAGTAGCTTACGTGTTAGCACAACATCGTTGCTGCAGTACCCGCCATAGCGATCGAGGTCCGCTGCCGAGAAGTCCGCCAGCCTCTTTCCCTTGGCGTTGATCACCTCATCGCCCTTCTGGCCGAGCCCATACCGCTGGGTCAGTGCATCGAGTGAGAGGCTGCCCTCCAGCCCGTGGATCGCCTGGGCCATGCTCAGGGTGTCGAAGTAAAACGCCGGCCGCACCTTGTACTTCCACTCCAGGATGGCGCCGTCGAACTTGGTGTTGTGCGCAAGCACGGCGATGTTCGACCAGTCCAGTTTCTTGAACACAGCTTCGAGCCGGCCGGGGTAGGCGGTCATCCAGTCCACCGGCGCGTTGCCCATCTGCGTCGAACAGCCAATCACCTCGAAGCGCGGGTCACGGATGTACTCCTCCGTGGTCATCTTCTTCAGGGAGTAGTCGGTGTCGTAGAACGTCTCGAAGTCGAGGGTGAGAAGTTTCATCGTAGTACCTCCGACGACACCTTACAGAACGTCTTCGACGCCCAGGCAAGGTCTAGCTCCGGCACATAATCAGTAATCAGCCGCACTTCTCCCGGTCGCCCGTTGTACCGCTCCTCCCACCAGACTATGACGTCCGTCGCGCCAGTAATGTCGGCCGCAGGGGTGGCGCCTGTGTGCTTTGTGTAGCGCGCCTTGGCTTCCGCCAGCTCACTCAAGGTCCATCCGAGCAGTAGCATCATCCCTGCGCTCCGGTACTCTTGGTCTTCGGTGCTCGCTTGATACCCACCAAACGACGATAGGCACCGAACAGTAGTCCGGGTGCCTCGTGCGCATACGCCTGCGCCGTACTGACTGCCTCCTCTATCAGGTTCCCATGTTCGAGGCAGAAGCATGGAACGTGCGCCTTGACCCACTCGCGCAGCGACAGGCATCGGGGGCAGGTCTTGAACGTCCCCATGTCGCCGTCCCACTTACCGCGGACGTGTTCATAGCGCTCACCTTCAGCGATCAACCGGCCACACTCTGAGCACTTGTGCTGCTTGCGTGCAGTGCGCGCCTCGGAGACGTAGAACTGCGCCGGCTCGTAGTCGCAGTAGCAGGCACTCATCCCTGCGCTCCGTCGAGCAATGCACCGGCCACCCGCTTCAGCGTCCTGAGACACACATCGTCGAAGCCATGGCCCTGTTCAACATCGGCGATAACCCCGAGCAGCTCATACCCCTGACTCTGCAGGTTGCGGATCTTGATCTGGAATGCAGTGGCTTCGCAGTGGCGCGCGCACGGGGTCTGTCGTACGGCGGGGGCTCCTTCAACGAGTGCGGCGTCGATGGCATCGAACATCCGGCCCGCAGCGCTAGGGTGGACCACCGACGCGGCGACTCGCGGTACGCCAAACAACCGGGTGTAGTAGTCCCGACACATGGACAGCACTTCTCGCATCCGCGCCTCACGCTCGTGAGCAGCGGCGAGTCGTCCGCTCAAATGCACAATCGTTGCGAGGTTCTTCTCCAGGTCCTCGTCGCGGTCAGCCAGCGCGTGCTTGAGCTTTTCGATTGCTTGGACTGCGCAGTTGTAGTGCGCTGGACCCCACGTCTCACACCCCGGTCCATGTGTGCCGACACGCTCTGCGCGATGCTGCTCGTAGCGCAGGCAGGAGTTCAGGCGGTCGATCTCGACAGCCTGTTCGGCGATGGTTTCCTCCGCATATTCCAGCGCCTGCGCCGGGTTGCACACGTCGCAGCCGTCACCGACCATGCGGGCGCGGAAGTCACATTTGCATTCGCTCATCCCTGCGCCCCTTCAGCGAGTGCTCCAATATCGTCAGGCGGGCACGGCCACGGCTCGCTGTAGTGGCGTTCGTATTCTTCCCACAGCGCGCTCCCTCGGTGATCCCACCCGGCAACACGCGACAGGATGAGCTGCAGCTCCGCCTCGCGCTCACGGCTGGCTGCGAGTTCGGCGCGCAGGCGGTCGATTTCATCCGCTGCGGCATGGGAGGTCTTGTCGCCTTTCGGTGCGCTGCGCAAGCGGCTCAGTATGTCCATGCTCACGGCTTCACCTCCCCGCCCTGCGGGCCTCCGTGATTTGGGCAGGCCAGCCCCGGCACGTAACCGTCATATCGACCGTCCTCGCGCATCATTCTTCCGGCCGCGTAGTTCATCCACATGCGTGAAGGTGGGCGGGTGCCATAGGCTTTTTCTCCGCAAGTGCCGGCCGGGCAGCCACCGACCCACACAGGGACAGAGCAGCGCCCGAGCACCCCAGCGCAGGCATCGTCGTGCTCCTGCTGGCATTCCGACGAGTGGCTTACCCCGTCTGTGCAGCCACAGTTCTTTCCTTTGCATGCCGGGTAGATATTCACGGCTTCACCTCCCCGCACCACGCGCGCCACCGTGCGTCATGGTCTTCAAGATCGCGCTGCTTCCGACACGGGCGCGTTTCGCATTCACCGTACTTGCTGCCGGGGAGAAAGACCCCGACGCCCTCGTCGCACTCGTCGGCGTGCAGGCTGCACGTGCACGGCTCTCCGCCGCAGGTTCCGTGTTGCGCCATCAGTTCGCCTCCTCAAGCAGGGCAGATATAGCTTTTAGGTACTGATCCGTCCGAAGGTGCGGAAGCGGTTCTTCGTTACGTTTCAGTGCGCACCATGCAACCACGCCAGCCCATCCCCACCGCTCGAATGCGCTGCGAATTTCCTTCGCTTCATGCGGATCGAAACTACAGGCGTCCGCGCTTGCGTAGTAGAAGGTGTCGTTGCAGTTCACAGCAGGGTGCCAGCCGGCGTCCCAGTCTTCGGCCCCTTCGTCGTAGGTGCCGAAGAAGACAACATCCCGTGCAGCAAGCCAGAACAAATGCTCGCAGTCTTCGATGGTCAATGGCTTCACGATCACGGCTTCGCCCTCCGAACGACGATGATGTATTTCCGCAGTCGTTTGACGGCGGCACGCGCTTCTTTGATTCGTGCTGCGATGCTCACGGCTTCACCTCATCTCGTCATAGTCCAGAGCTTCACGCCTTCCACATAGCTCGCACTTGTAGTGCTCGTATGTCATGCTGGTATCCCCCTCGACTGATTTCATATTTGGGCAGCGCCACGCATCGCGGTCGTTGGTGCAGGGTGTTTTTCCGAGCGTGGTATCTACGTCCCATGGGAGTAGTGCCATTACTTTCCCTCCCGTAAGGCGGCGTACAGGTCAGGTCTTTCGCGCTCAAGGTACCGCTCGGCCTCGTTCCACGCCTGCCCGTCATCCCCGAGCAGAACATCGAAAAGTCGTCTCTGACACTCCGAGAGTCCGTCGCCAATACTGCAGCCGTGTTCCATGTTCTTTCGCTCCTTCTCGTCCTTGATGCCTTGGTCGTAGCAGATACGCCCGACGTGCATCAGTGCAGCGTCGAGACCCCATCTCGTATGGGTGTGCTCGTGTAGGTACCGGGCGAACTCAGCCCGGATGAGGTTGCCGTCGATCACGGTCTGTTCTCCGGGACATGCACGTTGGCTATCAGATACTGCTCTCCGCAGCGGGGACACTCCGCGGACAGATGTAGGTGCCATGTACCCATCCCATCAATGGTGTCCCACGCTGTGCGTGCATACCCCACACCGCCGGCCCACCCCGATGTGGTCAGGGGGGCGTGCCCGAAGATCCGGCAGGTGAACTGTCTGAACATCGACTTGCTCCCATCAGTGCTGCGAGGACTGGGTCCATCGCAGGTGGTTTCTTCATGAGTCGCTTGGCGCGCTGCCGCATCAGAGCGCCGAGGTAAGCGTCGGGGTTTTCCTTGCGCCACTTGCGCGCTCGGACCCTCGGGCGTGTGGCCTTCGGCTTGACTGCATCGTCACCGGCGCCCCAGGTGTAGAAAGGGATAGGCGGGCCGCTGTGGTTGCGCTCGTACCTCGCCACGTGGATGAGGCCCTGTTCCTTCCACCCCCGCACAACCCGGCAGGCGTACCGCTTGGCCATCCCTTGTTCAACCAGCACATGCCACGACAGCACTTCACCTGCCTGCAGGCGGGAGAGGAAGCTCTCCCGGACGTCTCCGAACCGATGCCACATCACGCACCCGACGAACCGAACTCGCCAGTGCCCCGGCCCGTATCACTCAGTACCGGCACGTCAACAAACTCAACCCGCTCGACCGGAAGGATCAGTGCCTGGGCGATGCGGTCGCCGCGGCTGACGAGGAGATCATCTCGCTCGTTGTTCTCGTCGCACGTCAGCTTGACTTTCACCTCGCCCCGGTAGTCCGAGTCGATGACGCCTACGCAGTTGGCCAGACGCACGCTGTAGTTGAAGCCGTGGCCGGACCGACTGAACACCAACATCACGTGGCCGTCGGGCACCTCGAACGCAAGACCGGTGCTGCACACCAGAGGCACGCCGTCAAACACCCGCAGGTGTCCATACCCGCCCTCCAGTCGGTGGGCGTACAGATCAAAGCACCCGCTGCCATCGGTTGCGTAGGTGGGCAGCTTGGCATCGGGGTGGATACGCTTGACGTTGACTTGCATCACTTCTCCAGTTGAAGGCAGGTGTGGTACCTGGAGTTGACCAGTGCCTGCGCTCGGATGATGTGTTCGGCGCCGGCCCCCAAGGACTGCTCGATCTCAAGCAGCTTGCGGGCGGCGTCCAGTTGGATGGCTGCGTTGTACCTGCGCAGCCACAGGAGGGCGAGACGGATCATTTCTTGTGCGTTAGGGCGTCAAGGCCCAGCGGGCCAGGACAGTGATGAGGCTTCCGGCAATGACGCCGAAGGTCACGAGCAGTGCGGTGTAGAGGTCAGGCTGCAGGTAGCAGTCCATCACGAGATCTCCATCTGCAAGGCACATTCTCTCGGCATGAACCCGGTCGCGTGATCCAGTCCTTCCTTGAACTGGCGCGTTGCGAACTGACGCAGCTGCTCCGTGGTCAGGACGAAGAAGGCAGCGTCGACGGCGTACAGCCCTACCATCGCTTCACTGACCTGGAATATGTCCGATTCCCTGAGAAGCTCTCGGGCAAGCTGGTGGGCCAGCTGCTCCTTCATCATCTCGATGGCGCGTCCGTCGGGAAGACGGGTGTCTGCCCGGATAAGCGAGGTCATACGAAACCGTTTGCCGTAGCCCGCCGCCGCGTCGAAGATATGGCTGTGGTGCATCAGTCGGCCTCCGGCTTTCCGTGCTGGTGCCGCCGGCCCGGACCCTTCTTCGTGTGGTGCGGGAGACGCCCGCGCTTGTGGGCAAGCGTCACGAGCAGGTCATCGAAGCCCATGGCGATGAGGAACAGCTGTGCGTAGGAAGGCATCTTCATCACGCACTCCCCAGCAGGCCAGTGACTGCCGACTTCTGCTCGTCGGACAGGTTGGCCAACACACTTTGGGCGAACGAGCGACGGAGGTTCTGCTGGTACGCCTTGCCGACGACTTCCTGCAGTGCTTTGTTCTGCTCACATATCTGGCGGAACTGCGTGAGGTCTACCTTCTGAACAACCCACGCGTACTGGACATCTTCATTGGGCTGGATGCGCAGGTCGTCGTGCACCTCCACCACCTCCGCCACGGAGAAGTGCGACTTGCACGGCACGACCACGAGGTCATCCGGTGCCAGGTCCAGAGTCGTGACGTAGGTGTATGTGGCGTTTGCGTCCTCGCCTTTCGCCCCGTACGTGCGGCCTGATGTGTAGCGGACAGTGACGGTACGCGCGTCTTCGCGGAGGATGGCTGCGATGTTCTTGTCCATCACGCATCCCCGAACAGCTGGTCGTAGACGTCACGGGTGGCCTTGATGCGACGTTCGACGAGAGTACGGGTATCGACTGCGTCGACCAGCTTGTCCACGTCCAGCGGGTGCTGAGCGGACAGCTCGCTGATCCTGGTCTCGGCGTTGATGAGCTGCTCTTCGAGGTTGGCGATCGCCGCATCGAAGCGGACACGCGCCTGCTTGGCGCGCACCGGTGCAAGGGCGGCGTCCTTGAGTTCCTTACTCATCCTGATGATGTCTTCGTACTTCGGCAGTTTGAATGCCATGGTTCTCTCCTTGTGTTCAGGTGTTAGCAAAGCAAGAGCAGTTGTTGGCGCAGCTTGTGTGTTTCATCCTCCTGCGACGCGGGTCCGGACACGGCGCGTTGTTGGGCCATGGTTTTTTGCTGCTGCTCGAAGTGTCTCAGGCGAGCCTCTATTTCGGACAGACTCACAGCTCCGAGGTCCGCCCGCTGCTGGTTCGTGAGCTGTGCCCCCTGGCCATATGCGGCCCTGAAGTACTGATCCCTCATGGGGTCATAGAACGGGTTGTTACCTCCTACCATACCTCTCTCCTTATCAGATAAGGTGTTAGCAGTTTAGGCCGTACAGTAGAGCGAAGTCAAGCTGTCACGCAGCCGACTCATGCCCCCGGTGATGCGCTGCACAGGGATGCCTGCTTTGGAGACGACGCCATCGAGCCAGTGCCCCACGAACTTCGTCATGATGAGAGCGGCATCGGCGTGGGCGAGCAGACCCTTGGCGTCCTTTGGGTTGGCGTTGCTGTGGATGAACGACAGGCGCATGTCCTTGCCGAACTCGTTGTTGATGATCTGCGCCTGCTGCGGCAGGAGGCCGGCGATGCACACGTGAAGCCTGTCTCCCTTGGCCTTACGGACAGGGGGAGGAGTGACGGCCTCTTCTTCGGACACCGGCAGGTCTTCCGGCACAGCTTGGATGAGGTAGTCCTGCAGGCGAAGACGTACTTGGTGGGCGATCTGTGCAGCGATGTGGTCGGCCACCTGACTGATGAGGACGTTGATGTCCGGCGTGTAGACCGGAAGCTCGGGTGCAGGCTTTGCCGGTGTGGGACCCGGCGCCACGTGACCCGTGCCGTCAAGGACGGCGGGCGCGTCGTCGAGCTTGAACAGTACTGAGTCCAGGTCGACGTCAGGCAGGGGCGGCGGAGTCGCCTCGATCGCCGGCTTCACTGCGGCCTGCGGCAATGCGTAGCGGTAGGGCTTGCGGTTGTTGGTCTGCACGATGCGCGGGGGCACCTCGCGCTGCCACGACGTGGTGTACGAGGACGGATATTTGACCCCCGCCTCCTCCAGCATGGCGTTGGTGACGTAGCCGTTCGCATTGAACAGGTCGGTGAAGACATCGAAGTTCGTGCGTTTCATCAGTTGCTCTCCAGTATGCAGAAGGTGGCAATCAGCTGCCCGATGCAGAGGCATGTGAGCAGGATCGCCGCTTTCGGGTCGCTTACCTGAAAGGCACCAACACACAGCGCCACGGCGGTGAGCAGCGAGGAAATGAAGCCGATGATCTGTAGCATGTCAGTACTCCGTCGGAAGCATGAGCACGTTGTCGGTCAGGTAGAACGACCACGTACCAGAAGGGCAATCCGTCCACTGGATGCCACGCTTGTAGAGTTCGAGGCCGTCACCATCGTCGGCCGTGATGCTCGCCGTACCACCGGGGTGGACCATCAGTCGGATGGCCATGAACTCGTGTCCAGGCTGCTCTGCCTTGGGCGCCAGCTCCGTGGCGACGATATCGAGGAACCAGTGTGCCCCGTTACCGGCATGCTCAGCGAAGTACGCCACGCCGTCGGTGTAGAGCATCTGCTTGTTGAGCGCGTGCCGTGTCCAGTTCTCGGTGCCGTAGAAGTTGGCGAGGTTGAAGGCGAGGTCTTCGCTGGTCATGTGTTGCGTGTTCATATCGTTTTCCTCTGGCGGGTACACCGCAGCCTGTATTGCCTTGCGCAACATGACAATGCGGCGTACGTAATGCCCGCGGTATAGCGGTTCGTGGCAGAAATGCTGCCGCTTCGTCGTTGGGTGTCTGTACCGGGCCGCCGCGCGCAGTGCCTTGAGCCAGAACTGACGCTGTTCGAGCGTGGCGTCCGGCGTCTGTGAGTCATGCGGCTGAGTCACGTCAGTTCCTCTGGAACATCGACTTCGTCACCCAGCTTGGACGCTACGTAGCAGCGCATCTCAGCGACGAGTCTGGTAGGGCCGTGCCACGGGTCGGGTAAGTTGAGGAACTCAACGGACTCCACATCCAGCGACATCCAGCGTTCATCGGCGGCTGCCCATTTCCCTTTCTCAGGTGTGGTGCTGCGCCAAACTGCAATACCTTCCCGCTCGGCGATCGGGCCGCCTTGTGCCCAGTCGGTGGAGGGGCTGTAGCCTTCGTGGTCAGATCGATACTTCGGCTTGTAGCCCACAATCATTGACCCGAAATCGCTGTACCACACCCACCATCCGGCCTGTACCGCCTGCGGTGCTTCACTGCGGAAGCCCATCGGATCGAGCTTCAGCGGCAGTTCCTCGCACACCGCCACTGCCCAGTCCAGCGCTGGGCCGATCAGTTCACTCGTCTTGATCTTCATGACATCATCTCCTTGAGCAGGGCGTAGTGCGGCTGCACTGCGGCAGGCAACACGGCTGTCCTGTGTCTGAGGTGTGGGAGTAGGGCCGAGTACACAGACTCAGCCGCTGCGTCGAGGGCATCCCTCTTGTCGGGGTCCAGCGTCTGCTCGACCCGACGCCGGGCCTCCTGCGTTATGGCCAGGGTAGAGGGGACGTTGACGATCAATGGCAAGGCGGTTCCTCCCTCGTGTGGTTACTGTCCAACTGCACTGGCATCTATCAACTGCTGCCGCCGCCGATAGAGAGGTGGTCGAAGCGGATACCGTTGGCCTCCAGCAGATCCTCCAGCGCGCTGGCATACCCGATCCACTCATCGCCGGGCGCTTCTGCAAGCTCGTCTTCGTACGTGGACACCAGGTCTGACAGGTTGAGGATGGTCTCGACCACGTCGCTCGCCTTGGCGCGCATCGCCCACTCCTTGAGGTCGGCGCCGCTGGCCCGTCGCACCTCGGAGTAAGTCAGGTCTCCCTCCAGTTCCTTCTCCACCAGTGAGAGCTTGCGTTGCGGGGTCTCGTCGGGCCAGTGCCGTGCGAGCCACCCGAGGTAGCTCGCCTCCTCGTACTCATCCATCAGCCGGCCGTAGCTACCGTAGCCGCCGTAGCCATACGTCCGAGGCTCGTACTCACCAGCCTTGCGCACCACAGGCAGGTCGACCCACATGGCAGGGTCGCAGCACGCATCGCGCAGCTTGAGCAGGTACTCGATGTCCAGCATCTCTTTGCCGGAGTGCTCATCCAGATAGCCGACTGAGACGTTGGTGCACTCACCGATGATGTCGGTGTAGTTGGCCGTGTCGGTGAAGCTCCCCGTGTCGTCCGCCGAAAGGGTGTGCCCCGTCGAGGCAGTCAGTCGACACGCAAGCTCATCGGCGAACTTGTCCGAGCAGCAACGCCCGCCCCGCTGGTGGGTGATGACAGAGCAGTCACCTCTGCGATCGAATGCAATGGCGTGGGTGATGCCATCGAACAGATCTTTGTGGTGTTGGGCGACCATCCTGCTGCCCAGACCGCCGCACTCTTCACCACGGTGGAACATGTAACGTCCCGGCACGCCGGCGCTGATCATCTCCAGGAGCAGCCACACACCCGCAGCGTCATCGGCACCCAGCGGCTGGTTGTCCTGCTTGTATGCCACCTGCAGGTTGGCGTCGTACTCAACCACCTGCATCCCCCCACCTGAGTGGACGGTGTCCACGTGGCTGGAGAACACGACGGTCGGTGTGCCGATGTCGATGACGTAGCACATGGCCGGACCCATGTCCTCGCCTTCCTTGGCGGGCGGGGCGTGCAGGCTGTAGAGGCCATGCAGCGGTATGAGGTAGTCGGTGATGAAGTCGACCTCTGTCTGGCTACCATGCTTGCGCCGGTAGCTCATCATGTGGAGCAGTCGCTTGACGTCGGCTCTGATGGCGATCTCCTCACCACCTTCGTCGTTGGATGCGTAACTCATAAGGTGTTAACTCCTTGGTTATGCCGCTTGTTCTTCTGCGGCTTCGTCGTCCTGCTCCGGCTCGGGGTCGTTGACGTGGTGGAGTGAACCGTCCTCCCACTCGATAGCGTCCTCCTTGAAGACGACAGTGCCGTCGTGCAGCTCGACCGCATCCTCGTCCATACACCAGTCGAACGTGTCTCCGTGGCCGTTCTCGTGGGCGTGGTCCAATGCAGTGGCGTACATGGCGTGGACGCGCTCGCCCGAAGGCACTTCCACCAGATCGTCGATCGAGTAGACCTCACCGTCGTGCTCGCAGCGCGCCAGGTCGTGGGCTGACAGCACATCGTGTCGGTCGAGGTAGTCCTCCCCGTCGCACTCGACTACGAGATCACTCCGCACCCACGCCATTTCATAGCGACCCACGTAAGCAAAGCGGTACCCGTCAATGCAGTCGGGGCAGATATGCTCGTCATGGAACGATGAGTGTTCGTGTTCCTCCGCATGCCGGTATTCACCGCAGACATCACACGGCACGCACTCTTCATCGTCATCATCCTCTCGGATGATCTCGTCGCCCGGCTTCATGCGGTGGGCGGCATCGAGGTACCGCTTGGGGATGAGAGCCGTCTCGTACCGGCATGCTTGGCAGTCATCGACGTGCTCTGACGTGCAGATGAGTGCCGTCTTGTCTTCGTTGAGCCTGACGTACATGCTCCCGCCCCCCGACTCGGTACCACGGTCAATGTAGGGCAGGTACCAGTGGTTGGCGTCGTACTCGATGAGCGCCAGCTCCACACCTTCGAGCTGCTGTTCCTTCGGCAGGTACCCGAGGGGGCCGAGGGTCATACCCAGACGAGCGTCGCCGTACACCCGACCACGCGACTTGACCTTGTCGTTGACGATGCAGCGCGCCGTCACCATGCCGTCCGGCTCTCCGGTGTCCGTGGTGTAAGCGAGACGCAGGCCGTTGCCTTCCTTGGCGAAGATGCGCACTGCGTCCGGGCCTCGCCCCGAGTTCTTCCCCGACGACATGCACGACTCGAAGCCCGTCTCGTTGGAGTACACCCACGTCCAGCCGTCGGGGTCGTTGTCCTCCTTGAAGTGCACGGGCACCGGCTTGAACTCACGCTCCCATGCTTCGGCCCACTTCTGGATCTCGGCGTCGGACAGCACGGGGAACAGGGCGTCCTTGCTCTTGAGCCCGAAGTATTTCTTGAGGTACTTGCCCGGCTTGATGGTGGTGCGCACGTTACGGTGGAACTTGTCTGCGCTCTGCCAGTACGAGAGCTGCATCGGGTCGGTCGCAACGTCCGGACGATGCAGGAGTTCGAGCGGGTTTGTCCCTGCGTACCACCACCATTCGTTACACCACGGCATACCACGGCAGCTGCGACTGCGGTCCCACGGCCGGTCGAGGTCGGGGTTATGCGGCAGCCCCGCTCGTTCGCGGTCCATCCAGTCGAGACGAGCGTAGTATTCCAAGTGCTTGAGCCCGAGCTTATTGGCCTTCGCCTTGCGGTAGTTGTCCATCTCATGGCCAAGACGGGACGGCAAGGTGGCGTTGATGCTCATAGCTTCGAGCACATACGCACGGTCCCACTCCTTCTGGTGGCTGCGTGCCCACATCAATGCCTCGTTAAGCCCGGCGTGACGGGTGCGGTGAATGGCACTGCTGATATCCGTCCGCTTGGGGTTGTACTCGGGGCGCATGTCGTCGCTGTTCCAACGCGCAATGCGTGCCTGCAGGTTGTTGGACGCCCGCATCCGGAGCCATGCGCGCCGGGCTTCGGGGCTCAAGTTCTGCCCGGCGTCTCCGAGCAAGTGGTCGAAGTCGATCAGCCACCACGGCCAGCGGATCGCCTCTTCCCCGTTGATTGCCCTCACTGCGTGTGTGTGGTAGGGGTTACAACGGCGACTACCGCCGAGGCGGACCGCCGCCATCACGTCCTCCTCCCTGAACGCGAGAGCCCCGCCTACTGTGTGCACCACCTCAGCCTCCGGGCCGAGCAGTGGGGCGTAGGAGTAGTGCGTCGAGTCGTCCCGCATCCACTTGGGGGTGGGCAGTCCGCGGTCCGTCAGGTACTGGCCGTGGGTCTGGTAGCGGATACGTGCGCGACGGGGTACCCCCCGTCCAAACGTGCACCCTGCGAGGAGGGAAGCCGTCGCGTACTCACAGTCCTCCATCACATCCGCAGTCACACCGAGGGCGCCCAGGCAGTCTCCGGAGTTGATCAGACGCAGCACCCACTTAACGGTGTCGTAACGGGTGTATTGCCCCCCGTTGTGGAACACCGTGTCATACATGCTCACGAACCCCTCATACGGGATTCCCTCGAACAGAGCAGCGACCTCCTTGATGCAGTCCGCTGTGGGTGTCCCGATGTTGTAGCTCAGTTTGTCGGAGCGAGTGACGGCGGGGATGTGGGCGGCGGTCGTGCCGGTGTGGTACTCGGTGACGTCAGCGACCTGTCCGTAGGTGACCGCCGGCATGGTGCGGAAGACGACGTTGGGGCGGGTGTCCAGTGTCATGATGTCCTGCCAGAGGGCGCGCCTCATGTCGTTATCCAAAGTGGTCATCAGGACATCCTGCGGAATCGCGTACGCTTGCCAGTCGATCTGCTGTGCAGCCTGCGAGGCAGTCAGTGCCTCCTGTTGCGGTGTTGGTTCGGGCATGCTTCCTCCTGAATGGTGCTCTGTTCAGGTGTTATCAGATGTGGGCGGAGGCAGACCCCCCGCCCACCTTGTACTGCGTAGTGTTCGGCTTAGTAGATGTCGTACTTCACCGAGCCGTCAGCCACCTCGGCACGGCTGACCTTCAGCGTCACGCTGCGGGTGCCCTTGCCGGTCTTGCGCTGGAACACACCGCTGACACGGAACCAGTCGTCGGTCACCTCGATCACCGTGGGGTAGGCGGTGCTGTCGGTGTCGTCGTTGTGCAGGTTCTTCGCCGACTCGAAGAAGCTCAGCTCGTCGTCCACCTGCGGCCAGGTGTAGTCGACCTTCGCCTTCTGCACCGCCGGGGCTTGGGGCTGCGGGGTGTCCTGCACCGGGGTCGGCTGGTCGGCAGTGGCAATCGGTGTGTCCGGGGTCGTGGCATCGCCGGTGCTCGGGGTGAAGTTCGTGCTCGACGTCACGACGGAGTTGGCCAGCAGGTGGGCGAGGAAACCCAGCAGGCCGTTGTTGCTGCCGGCACCGTGGTTGATGTTGATCGAGTCGATGTTGATGACGATGTTCAGTTCGTGTTTCTTGCTCATGGATATCTCCTTGGGTGAGCGGGTTGTGGGTACTACGTGTTGAGGTGTTAGGTACTACAGGTCCAGCAGATGCGGCAGACTGCAGAGCACAGCGAAACAGATGAGTCCGAGAAGCGTGTCCTCCTTGTGGTCGAGTGGTGAGTTGGCGAAGGTGACCAGCTGATCCAGCCACCAGTTGTGAAGTCTCCAGAGGGTGAGCATGTCAGTTGTCCTCGTTGAGCAGTCTGCAGAACCGCGCCTCGAAGTCCTTGGCGGCGGCTATGACCGGTGATGTGTGGACGAGGACATTCCGGGCGACGCCAGCAACGATCGCCACCAGCTTGTCGACTTCATCCTCCGACTCCAGCCTGATGGTCACCGGCCTGAAGGATGGGGGGTCACGGGTGATCTTCATGTCACAGCTCCCGCAGTTCGAGGTCGACGGGGATAACAGTCAGCTCAGGGTCCATGTGGTACGCCCGCCAATTGTTGGAAGCCACGCAGTTGGGGTGGATGCCCTCGTTGCTACTGCCGGTCGCGCCTACATGGAAGTTGTCACCGTCGACCTTGACGAAGACGTATTCATCCGGGCTGCCCTTACAGCGGAAGCCCTGGCCCACCTCCAACTCGCCGAACGTGGGGTATGCAGGTACCAGACGTTCCTTCGGGATGAACTTCGTTCTCATGCCGTCACCTCGATGGTGATGTTCACTTCACGGACGGGGGCCTCGCTGTCGAAGTCGACCGAGTAGCCGGTGGACAGGTCGATGATGTCCCCCGTGGTGGTCATCATGTACGGCCCTTGAGCGGGGCTGCCCAGAAGTACGAACACGTCGCCTTCACCCATGTCCTCGACCTTCGGGTGGGCCTTCGCTCCGGTCAGCTTGTTCACGATCGTGATGGTCACGGTTGCACCTCGCGCGCTGCAATGGTGGTGGGGTAGACCTGCCGATCCTCGCTGACGTTGGTGACGTTCATGTCGGACAGGTTGATGGCGTTGGCCGGGTACCCGGCCTTACCGTAGCCAGTCGGCTCGACCTTCACGTAGATGGCGCCGCCTTCCGTGATGCGGAACACAGTGCCTCTGGGCAGGTTACTGAACAGCTGACGGTCAGCTTGACCGGTGATGAGTTTGAAAGTCACGGTTGGATCTCCTTCATCAGTTGGGTGATGCGCGGTGAGAGGGTGAAGCCGAACCTGTTGGCGTGTTCGCTGATACGGTACGGCCAGGACGCCGGCGGGTAGTTGTCATGGATGACCTGGAGGTGCTCGATGAGCGTCTTGTGGTGCCCCGGCGCCCACCCGCTACGGACTATCCCGCCCCATGCCACGTTCTCCATGTCGGGTCGGTACTCGTCGTCAGCGATGAGGCAGCCGGCAGCACACTTGAGGGGGCCGTATCGGTAGTAGCAGTCGATGGACTCATCGGCCCCACGCATGACCAACACGCTGGACTGTTCCCGCTGGGTGAGCAGGTGCTCCACGATCTGATCGAAGACTTCCTGCGCGGTGGCCTGCGGCAGAGTTGCGAGGGTGATGGTCACGGTTGCACCTCACGGGCTTCGAGGGTTACGGGGGTGACGAGGTCCGAGCTATTGAGACCGTTGCCTGGCAAACCGGTGGTTAGATCGACGCAGTTGCAGGTGTTGCCGCAGTGGGCAAACACCGGTGTCTTAAGGTAGTAGGAGTCGTTTTCGGGAACTTTGAACACCCTGCCGTAGTTGAGGCTGCCGAAGGTGACACGGCAGGTGGTGTCGGGGGTTGCGAACCGGATGGTCATGCTTTCCTCCGTTTGAAGATGAAGTGTGCGTACTGCTCGGGCGCCGCGGCCAGTTCCCAACCGTCGTCACCGGCCTCGGCCAGTATCTCCAGCACGTTGGAGCAGTCGGGGTATCTCGCGTATTTCGGCATGGGGACGACGCGGTACTCCCACTGGGGCTGCTCGGGCTCGGTGGTCAGCACCTCGTAGGCGGTGACGTAGTCATTCCATGTTTCGTTTTCCCACGAGTAGTCGGATGCCTCTCCGACGGACGAAAAGCCATCGTTGAAGACAACGCGGACCGGTGTGTCGGGTGGGAGCGGGCAAGGACCACTGCTCCACTGGATCATCGGCATGAGTGCCTCCTTGGTAAGGTGTTAGCAGGTTAGGCCAAGCGCCCTGATGATGTCAAGGTGTTAGCAGATAAATACTTCACAGCGGGCGGAGTGCTCGCAGTGGCCGAGCCGTTCAGGCGTAGGCGGGGGTGTCGTCCAGCATGTCGGCGTAGGTGTCGAACCCGCACGCCGTGAGGATGTCGCGCTCGGCGCGGTAGATGCTGCTGCTCTGGAACGCGATGAGGTCGTTGTCGTAGGCACGCAGCCGTTCGACCGTGTGCGTCCATTCCCTGCGCGCTGTGGGCCATGCACCACGGGGCAGCTGATAGTCCCCACCCTCCATATACATGCGGGGCGGGAACGGCTTGTCCAGATCCTTCAAGTCGAGCAGGATGCCACGGGCGATCGACACGTCACGGTCGAAGCGCATAGCGAGGGCGTTCAGGCCACGCAGGACGTTGACGTCGTCTTCCTGCTCGATGCGTGTATCCACTGCGCCCACGACACGATGCATATTGGTGAGGAGGCGAGCGACGACGTGTTGGCTCGGCAGCATGGCGGGTACTCCGGGTTGAGGAGGGCCTAATTATACGTTTTGAGTGGTCAGGCAGCGAAGACCCAGCCCGCCAGATACTGCTCGACGGTGCGCGTATCGGGTCGCCACTTCGACACGTCGTTGAAGTTCATCTGACCAATCTCGTCCGAAATGAACAGGCAGTGGGTGTCCATGGCGGGGCTCCTTATGGGCTGGTCGGCAGGGTCAAGACGTAAAAAAGCCCGACTTGAGGGCCGGGCTGGGGGTGCGACGGGGGCGAACTGTCTATTTCGGCTAGTTATGCATGCCCGCAAACGACATCTACACGCCATTTAGTATAAATAGTACAAAAAGACGTCTAATTACAGCACCCTCGGCCATGGACTAACACGCTCCGGCTCAGCTGCACCCGCGCAGGGTCGGGCTGCCAATGGCGGTGCTACTAAATCGGCGTCTTATTATACTATTTATACTATTTATATATATATAGAAGGTCTAAAAGACAGCTGCAAGCCGTTTGCGGGGAGTGCCCGATCTAGACGGAATGCCAAATGGGTTGCCTATATACCAGACGTCTGACTAAATACCCGGCAAGTGCCTGATAATCCAGCAATAAGACATTTCCAAACAGCCAGCGGTGCCGACGGTGTGGAAATGGCCCGGCCGGAACCGGGCAGGGTGCCGCATTACGCTGCCTTGAGGGCGCGGTCCTTCATCCGCAGTGCCATGACGGCGCGCAGCGCAGCTTCGTATTCCTCGACCGTCAGTTCAAGCGGCACGGCGTCGAGCCCGATCAACACGCAGGTGTCAGCCGGCATGGTCAGCTCGACCACTTCGACAACTTTCCCGTCGATGATGTCGCCGCCGATGACGGCTTCATCCATCGGACTGCCGGTCAGCTCTTCCGGCTTCGGCGTGTCGTCCGTTGCGGGCTTCACGGCTTTGCGGACCTTGCGCTCATCGCGGGACTTCTCGCGCTTGGCCTGCTGCCCATCCCAGATACCGCGGACAGCGAACGTGGCGAACGTTTCGGCGTCCTGCTCCGTGTAGTCCTTCTTCGTGACGGGCATCTGCACCTTAGACAGCGCAGCGGACAGCCACTTGATGCCCGACACGGCGGCATGCAAGCGCTTGACCGGGTCTTTGTTCTTGTGCGCCGTGTGATGGAACACAGCGAACGCAAGCGCATCGCACACAGCCGTGCGCAGCGCGTCGTCAGACTTCGTGATCGCCGTGAGTTTCGCGGCGAACTGGCGGGACGTGATCATGGTTACACTCCTAAGTAGTTAGCAGGTTGAGTGCATCACACGAAACGCGCATGTGATGTAGTCAAACAGCTATTTAGTGTCTTGGGCGCCCCAGTGCTACCGATTTTAACGGCCTGCATGGTCGGAACCATTCGACGACTCGGCGTGCCAATTCTCTACGTTCTTCAGGTTGCGGCACTCGCCCGCTATGGGTTTGTGCGCACCGTCCGCGCTATGGCTTCGCCTACCGGAGACAATCCCGCGTGTCGTGCGGTGCATGCTCTTACCCTGTACGGCAGGGATCGGGCGTTCTGTAGAACTCTGACCCCCCGGCGGTGCTTTGCCGGTCCTGCACCTATGCCACGCCGACACCAGATGGCCCGGCGGGCGGCCCTACCACCCCCCTACCCGGACCACGCTCGCGCAGGGGGGTACCCCCCTTAGGTATCGCCCACAGAGCTAGCCCTATCCCCAACCTCCTGCTAAACCGTTAGCAGCTTGACCCGCCAACCAGCCACCCGTACACTCGATTCACCTCCTTGTGGTCTCCTCTTCGCCCTGCTCACACCAGGGCGTCTTTTTTGACAGGCCTCCTCAGATGTGCTAACAGGTAAGCATGTCGAATCAAATCTCCCTCTACGACGTCCCGCACAAAGCAGTGCTTGCCCTGGCGTTCGGCATGACCGACCCGGAGCAGGTGCTTCGTGACTTCGGATTCGAGAACGAGCAGGTCGCCTACCTACTGCGCAGCCCCGAGCTTGAGCGTGCAGTCACCGAGCAGCGCCGCCAGCTGGAGAAGACGGGGGAGATGGACCAGGCGCGCGTGCGCATGCATGCCATCGCTCACATGGAGCACTGCACCAAGGCGGTCTCCGCACGCAGCCTGAAGGAAGTGGACGTCAAGTACCTGGACGTGCTGTTCAAGGGCGCCGGCATTGGAGCCAAGCAGGCAGTGCAGGCCGACACAGGTCCTAAGTTCAGCATCACCTTCAACCTCCAGCCCCCCAAGGGCCGTGTCATCGAAGGCACTGCCACCGCGGTGCCGAACATCAACATCGACCTCACCGCGCTCGCGGAGGTCGCACTTCCGACAGAGGAGTTCTGATGACCTGCATCGCTTGGGACGGCAAAACCCTGGCCGCCGACCGGCAGGCCACCGGCGCGAACACGCGCATGGCTACAACGAAAATCGCCAAGGTCCAGACAGAAGACGGGCCGGTGCTGATCGGCGTGGCTGGTCGCGCGTTCGACATGCAGGCGTTCGTCCATTGGGCGCAGACGGGCTTCGACCTGAACACCTGGCCCAAAGCACTCGAAGAGAGTGAGAGCGAAGCACTGGTCGTGCTGCCCTCAGGCAAGACCCTCACCTACGAGGACTCGCCGTACCCGATCGTGTTCCACGAGCAGAAGAGGGCGATCGGCAGTGGCATCCACTTCGCCCTGGCAGCCATGCACCTGGGAAAGAACGCCAGGCAGGCGGTGCAGGTAGCGTGCGACCTGGACGTCGGGTGCGGCATGGGCATCGACACGCTGACGTTCACGAGGGCAGAGCTGCGTGGCTGACGACAACAACCTGGTCATCGAGCCGGTTGCATCGCTTTACGACTTCTTCACCTCGGAGAAATTCATCAGCCTGGTGGTGGGGCCGGTCGGCTCGACCAAGACATCGGCCAGCCTGGCGAAGATCGCGTACCACGCGGCACGCATGGCCCCCTGCAAGGACGGTATCCGGCGGTCCCGGTGTGTATGGGTGCGCAACACCAAGGAGCAGCTGCGCGACACGAGCATCCCGGACTTCCTGAAGATCTACCAGGACGGCGTGGCCGGCACGTTCTACAAGACGGAGTACCGGTTCGTGCTCCAGTTCAACGACGTGGAGTGCGAGGTGCTGTTCCGCGGCCTGGACGACGCTGACGACGTGCGCCGCCTGCTCTCGCTGCAGACGAGTTTCGCCGTGTTGGAGGAGTTCCGGGAGCACAACAAGGACATCTTCGAAGCACTGCAGGGGCGTCTTGGCCGATACCCGGACAAGATGATGGTGCCGCATCGACCGGAGTGGGGGCTCGACAAGAAGGGGAGCCCGGTCGGCGGGTGTGTCACCGAGGACGGCCAGCCCAACGCGCACCTGTGGGGGGCGAGTAACCCGCCTGACATGGATACGTTCTGGGAGACGTTCCTCTCCGATCCGCCCGAGAACACCCACGTGACCATCCAGCCCAGCGGCATGTCGCCGGAGGCGGACTGGATCAAGTACCTGCCGGCGGACTACTACGAGAACCTCGCCGCGGGGAAGAAGCAGGACTACATCGACGTCTACATCCACGCCAAGTTCGGCAAGTCGCTCTCCGGCCAGCCGGTGCACAAGGCGTTCAACCGATCCATCCACGTCGCCAAGAGCGAGCTGCTCATCCAGACAGCGTCGAGCGGGCTGCTGCTCATCGGGGCGGATGCGGGGCTCTCACCGGCAGTGTCGATCGGGGAGGTGGACTACCGCGGCCGGCTGCTGGTCTACCACGCCATCCCGTCGGAGGGGATGGGGGCGCTTCGGTTCATCCGCGAAAAGCTCAAGCCCGTGCTGGCCAACCGGTTCCCTGGGCGTAGAAGCGTAGTGCTCGTCGACCCGGCGGCGTTTCAGCGGGCGCAGACCGACGAACGGACAGTGGCCGACATCTACAAGGCCGAAGGATTCATGGTCAAGGCGGCATGCACCAACAACACACTACCAGCTCGACTGGGCGCGGTGGATGCATTGCTTACGCGACTGGTGGACGGGGAGCCGGGGGTTCTCCTGTGCCCGACGCACGCCGCCCCCCTGGTCCAGGCACTCGCCGGCAAGTATCGCTACAAGACCAACAGCAAAGGGGAGACGGAGGTCTCGCCCGAGAAGTCACACCCCTGGTCGGACCTGGCGGACAGCTTCCAGTACCTCTGCCTGAACGCCGGCGGGGCAGAACTCGTCGGGGCTGCGCACGACGTCAAGGCGCAGCCGATCGAGACGATCTCATCCGGCGGCTGGACATAGCTAACACCTTGACAGGTAAAGCAATGCTCTGGACAGAAGACAAGCACTTGATATGCTAACACGTGATGATGTAAGGACGTAGACCCCCAGCCCCAGGAGGCAGACATGGCAGCCGGTAACACCACGATTTACAGCGCCAACAAGGACGCGATCAACATCGACGATTTGCTCGGCGCAACGGTGAAGATCGCGCTGCTGTCGAGCAGCTATGTGCCTGACGTCGGTACCAGCGGGCACGACACTTGGGCGGACGTGAGCGCCCATGAGATCACGGGCGGCAGTGGCTACACACCTGGCGGCGCCACGCTCGTATCCCTCACCAAGACGGCTGTCACTAACGGCTGGAAGCTCTCTAGCTCCAACGCTGTGTGGACCGCTGCAGGCGGCAATATCCCGGCCTGGCGGTATGGCGTGCTCTACGTCGAGGGTGCTCTGTGGGGCGTCACGGACCCGCTGCTCGGCTATTTCCTTGGAGATACCACTCCGGCGAACGTCCCCGCGACGACGGACGGATACCCGCTGACGGTCAACTGCCCGACCGCCGGCTGGATCGTGATCGTCTAAGCGCGCGGGAGCCGCCATGCCTGTAAGTTACGACCAGCGGACTCTACCGCTATCGCGGGGGTCCATCCCGGCCGCGGCCGGGGTCACGCTTGCCTGGGACTTCACTGGGTTTGACACCACCGTACCGGAGGCCCAGCCGTTCCTCTATGGCGGTGCGACAGCACCGACGATGTCGGTCACTGGTACGCGCACGGCCGTAACCTACAACGGCATCCCAGGTATTCGGCTCGGTAACCCAGCGAGCTACAGCAACACGACGTTCCTCGGGCAGGGGCTCCAGGTTGGCACGGGCGACTTCCAGGTCGCTGTACTCATCACCACCGGCGCGACACTCCCCACCTCGGCCAATTCGGTCAACGCGTTCGTTGTCCGTAATGACGCGGGCACTGCGCTTGTCTCGTTCGTCGTCGCCGAGAGCAACGGCAACGGCTGGTACATCAACGCAGCAAGCTCCACCGGTGAAGGCGCCGCGCAAACCGCGGTTGTCTACGGTGCGAACAAGACCATCGTCATGTGGTTTCGCCGCCGGGCCGGGGTCACGAACGTCTGGACGCAAGAGGCGACTCCGACGGGCATCCTCATCGCACGCAATGCTGCGGGCAGTGACAGCACCGACTGGAACGACACCAGCGCCAAGCGCGTGTATCTGGGCTGGAACCAGTCCAGCGCCGCGACTATTGACGTAGCTTTCCACGGCGTTCGCTTCTGGGGCGGCACTTCCCTGGACGACGCGACGACCCAGAACGTCGGCCGTGACTTCTTCGCCCTCGAAGCGAACGTAGTACCCTCGGACGGCCTCACCATCACGTCGCCGACGGCGGGCAGCAGCATCCCTACGACCACGACGATCAGCGGCACATACACCGGTACCGCCCCCGCAGGAGTGCAGGTACAGCATGGCGGGGGCACGTGGGTGACGCTGTCCGGGTTCTCCGCGTCGGCTGGTGTTTGGTCTGGAAATGCAGTGCTGCCCGTCGCCGTCGCCGCAGTGCTCCGCGCCCGGTACAGTAACAACACGGTGGTGGTGTCTGCGGACGTAGCGAACATCACCGTCGAAGCGAACTCGATCTCGTTCACTGTCCCGATGTCTGGCGGCAGTCCTGATCCGGCCGGCGCTCGTAACTACCGGCTGTTCCAACGCAATGGATCGAACCAGGCCACCGGGGTGCGCATCACCGGTGAGTACGACGGTGCGCCAACTGCGATCCAGTGGCGCTTCAACGGCGGGAGCTGGGCGACCCTCGTCGCCTCACCGTCAGGCGGGGCCTTTGATGCAACGGTCACGCTCTCCGGCCCTGCGCAAGGTGCCCTGGAGATCCGGTTCGCAAACGATACGGCCGTATCCGCATCGCTGACGTTGGTCGGCGTGGGGGACGTGTATATCGCCGCCGGACAAAGCAATGCAGCCGGTTGGTCGCCGTCGTTCCTGCAGCCCGTACCCCCCTCTGCCAACCCCACCTGGAAGGCGGTCGAGTTCGACTTCGCGCATACATGGAGGGAGAACTTCGAGACCCCGGACAATCCGTTTCACGACCCTGCGGTGGCGGTGTACTCCGCGTTCGGGAGCGGCGGCGGTCGCAACGGCACCTACTACGGGCATCTGGCCACTCTTGCCATGGCGGCTGGCGTCCCGATCGCCGTGGTCCCGGCAGCGCGAGGCAGTTCCACGATCGACATGTGGGAGGCCAACAACCCGACGGACACCAACACACTGTACGGCGCGCTCCAGGCGACGGCGCAGCGCATTGGCAGCTGCAGAGCAGTTCTGTGGTGGCAGGGCGAAGGCTCGATGTCCGACGACGCGACTGGCACAGGTCTCGATCCGTCTCTCTACGCGGGCAAGCTCGACGCCATCATGGATGCGTTCGCCGCATCCGGGCAGACCGCAGAGTGGGTCCTGACCATGCCATGCCACGCCAACCCGACGCCCAAGGCGAACGGCGCGCTGTTCCGCGCTGCCCTCGCGGGCATGGCGAGCAACGAGCATGTGCTCGGCGTACTGGACCTGGACAGCCCCACCCCGGCATACGACACGCTCCACTACGAAGGCAGCGCAGAGATCGTCACGATCGCCTCGCGCATGGCGTCACTCCTTGGGTATTCCGTCGCAATGACGGGTCCGGTTGTGACCCCTGGGGCCGGGACGATCACTGCCACCGGCGGGGCGCCTTCCGTAATCACGCCGATCGTTATCCCCCCGCAGCCGATCACGGTATCGCCGGTCGGCGCATGGCTCACGCTGTCCGGAAACCAGCCCAACATCGTGCAGGGCGTGCCTCCCGTGCCGCCCCCTGAACCGGAGCACGTGCCGAACTCTGTTCCTCCCATGTCGGTTGCTTACATGGTGCAGGACAAGTGGGTATACGAGAAGGACCCCGAGGCGGTCGCCACATACCAGGTCAACTGGGCCAGTTGGCTAGCGGGCCGCACCCCCACATCCATCGCGTGGACGTCGCCGGGGCTGACCGTTGTCGCCACCTCGTTCTTGGCGGGCATGGCAGCGATCTCACTGTCGGGGGGCACCCACCTTTCGACATACACCGTCACGTGTCAGGTGCTGACGGAGACCGACAGCGAGAGCTTCAGCTTCCAGGTCCGGGTGATCCGGAACGCACAGCAGCAGAACACGATGGCTGTCCTGGTTGAGCAGGCGCGCGGTGTCCTGTCAGACCGCCGGGAGCCGTATCGTTACTCAGGTGATGACCTGCTCGGGTACGCGAACGATGCGCTCGCCGTACTGGCGACGGTACGCCCGGAACTGTTCACAGCACTCATCAAGCACAAGTGCGAGGAAGGCGTCGTACAGCGGCTCCCGCTTGCTTCCACCATCCGCATCTCGTCGATTGCCGGACTGCGTCCCACCACACGTGAGTTGGTAGAGCGCTTCGACCCCGACTGGATGACGGCGGAGCTTTCGACCCCGGCGCATTGGATTCCGTACGAGGGTGACCCGCGCAGGTTCTACGTTACGCCGCCGGCGCAGTTTGGACATCCGCTGGACGTGTCGGCGGCGTACGCACCAGAGCGGTACGCGATGCAGGACGAGTTCCCGGTTCTTCGGGTCTTCTGGCCGGCGGTGATGGACTACGTCGTCGGCATGGCCGAGGCGCGCGACGACGAGCATGTGCTCCGCGAACGCGCCCAGCAATTCATTTCCAAGGCGGCGAGCCTGATGGGGAGCAGCAATGGCTGATGGAGCGATTGATCGCGTTGCGTACGCGGGTAGTGGACTCGTACGCGTGATGACGCCGGCCCAAGCTGCCGCGGCCACTACCGCCGCGGCGCCGACAGACGGGCAGAACCAGCAGGTTATCCAGGGACTCGCTGGGTACGTCCGCAAGTGCTGGCACGCAGCGCGCGACGCCAAGATGCAGAGCGTGGAGAAGCGCATGTTGTCGGCAGTGCGCCGCCGACGCGGGGAGTACGACCCGGAGAAGCTCTCGCAGATCCGACAGTTCGGCGGGTCTGAGATCTACATGATGCTCACGAGCAACAAATGTCGTGCAGCTTCGAGCTGGCTCCGCGACACATACGGTGGCACGGGCAGCGCTCGCCCGTGGACGATAGAGCCGACGGCTATACCGGAACTCCCCCCGGACCTTATGGAAGAGGCGATGCAGGAGGCCGCAGCCACTGCGCAGCAATACATCATGACGACGGGGCAGGTGCCTACGGTCGCCGGCATGCGAGAGGCACTGATGCGTCTCCGCGACCGGATGATGGCCGACATTCACGCTGAGGCGCGCGACGCAGCGGACCGCATGGCGCTGAAGATGGAGGACCAACTCTCCGAGGGAGGTTTCCAGCGCGCGTTCTCGGAGTTCATTGACGACCTGGTTACATTCCCGACCGCCATCATCAAAGGGCCGGTCGTTCGCCGCAAGCGCCGGCTGGAGTGGGTGCAGGAGGCTGCCGGCTGGGTGCCCAAGGTAGGCGAGCGGCTGGTGATGGAGTGGGAGCGCGTCGACCCCTTCCGCTTCTACCCGAGCCCGTTTGCGACGAACGTCGACGACGGGTACATGATCGAGCACATCCCGCTGACGCGCCGGGCGCTGACCGAGATGATCGGTGTCGACGGGTACAACGAGAAGGCCATCCGCGAGGTGCTGGAACTGCACGGGCGTGGCGGGTTCCACAACTGGATGTCGGCAGACTCCGCGAAGGCCGCAGCCGAAGGGCGCCTCGACCCGTATATGACCGGTGTCGGCGACGGTGATACGCGTATCGACGCACTGCAATTCTGGGGGTCGGTCTCTGGCGAGATGCTGCGCGAGTGGGGACTGCCCAAGGACCAGGTCCCAGACCCCGCCCGCGAGTACGACTGCGAGGTATGGCTGATAGACAACACGGTTATCCGTGCGGTGATCAACCCCGATGACCTCGGCCGGAAGCCCTACGCCGCCGCAAGCTACGAACAAGTGCCGGGGATGTTCTGGGGCAACTCGGTAGTGGATCTCGTCGCCGACTGCCAGGACGCATGCAATGGCGCCGCTCGCGCGCTGATGAACAACATGGGGATCGGCTCCGGCCCGCAGGTGTCTGTGAACATGCAGCGCCTGGCCGACGGCGAGAAGATCACCCAGATGTACCCGTGGAAGATCTGGCAGACGAAGTCCGACCCATTCGGGTCCACTGCGCCAGCGATCGACTTCTTCCAGCCCAACAGCAACGCAGCAGAGCTGATGGGGGTGTATGAGAAGTTCTCCGTCCTCGCGGATGAGTACTCCGGCATCCCACGCTACATGACCGGGGATTCCGCTGTCGGCGGCGCCGGGCGTACGGCGAGCGGCATGAGCATGCTGATGTCGAACGCAGGGAAGACCATCAAGCAGGTCATCAGCAACGTGGACGGACGCGTGCTCGAACCGTGCCTGGAACGCCTGTACTACAACAACATGATTGACTCTAGCGCCGATACGGATCTCAAGCGCGGCGACCTGTACATCGTCGCGTCTGGCGCCAGGTCGCTGGTGGCAAAGGAGCAAGCGCAACTGCGTCGCAACGAGTACCTCCAGCTGGTCCTCCAGAGCCCGATCGCCCAACAGGTCATCGGCATGGAAGGAGCAGCAGAGCTGCTCCGCGAAGGGGCGAAGGGGCTCGACATGCCGGTCGACCGGGTGGTCCCGCCGGTCGAGGTGCTCAAACAGCGCTGGATGGCACAGGCGCAGCAGCAAATGCAGATGCAGCCGCAGGTCGGGGGCGGACAGCAGCTGGCGGACGGGACTCCCGTCACCAACACTGCTCAACCCTTGACAAGCTAACAACTTAGGATATGGTTGGTCTATGAAGGCAAACATCGCTGAGCAGGAGTACCTGACGCTTGCGGCCATACCCAAGATGGCGGCCGGAGCGACCCTTCTGGAGGTGATGAAGCGTGAGCGGGACGCCGAGCTTACCCACGCCCTGAACTGTGTTCGGGGGCGGGGGGACGACCTGGCAATGAAGTCCCTGCAGCGCGCAGCAGTGATTGCAGAGCTTATCGACTTCCTCGCCGTGACGGCGCCGGACGTCGCAACCAGGACCGTGAGGTAAGGCAGGGCAGACCGCCAAGGCGGCGCCCGCCACTGAGCGGACGTTTGAAGTACCCGCAGACCGTAGACCTACGGCGCACACCCGACAGGGCGCGTACGGAGGGAGTCGGCGCGAAGGAGAGATGATGAGTGCATTGCCCGCAGCCGTACAGCGCCAGCTGGACGAGGCCAAACAGATCGAGGAACAGATGCGCGCCCCCGCGGCAGACGCACAGACCGTCGAGGAACAGCCTCCCGCAGACGCACCTGCAAGCAACGCACCGGCGGAACCGACTCCGCCCCAGACAAGACACGAGGACCCCGACTGGCAGCAGCGTTTCCTGACGCTGCAGGGCAAGTACAACGCTGAGATGGCTCGTTCCAACGAGGCACACCGCGCACTGCAAGCCCAGGTCGAGGAGCTGAAACAGCGTCTGGAGCAAAAGCCGGTCGAACCGCCGAAGCCGGTGGTGTCCGACGAGGACAAGCAGGCTTTCGGAGAGGATCTGCTGAACACGGTCGAGCGCATCGCTACCGCGAAGGTGCAGACCATGGAGCAGCAGTTGGCGCAACGTGATGAGGTCATCGCACGACTGCAGGCGCAGCTGGGCACGGTTGCCAGCAGTGTCGGCAAGCGAGACTTTTTCTCGGAACTGGACCGGCAGATGTCGGACTGGGAGCAGACCAACGCAGATCCGGATTTCTACCAGCGCTGGCTGATGGAAGTCGACCCGATGACAGGGCACGTGCGCAAGGCAATCCTTGACGCGCACGTGCAGGCGCAGGACGTGGAGCGCACCCTCGGGGTGTTCCGCGCCTACCGCGCAACCGTCGCCAAACCTGCAGTTCCGACGTTGAACCCGCTGGAGAAACAGGTGGCTCCCAGCCGCAATGACTCCGGTGGTGCTCCGCCCGCGGGTAACGAGCCGAAGATCTGGATGCAGGCGGAGATCGCCGCGTTCTACGACCAGGTTCGCCGAGGGCAGATCGCTCCTGAAGTCGCCGCGCGCATGGAGGCCGACATCATGCAGGCCGCCGGCGATGGACGCATCCGCTAACTGCTAACACGTTAGGCGGCCACGACGAAAGGAATCGACGTGGCAACTGTTACCGCAAGCACCCCGCTGGTTGGCGTTACCGGCTCGTACGCCGGCATCAACTACTCGGGCACCTTCATTCCGACCCTGTGGTCGGGCAAGTTCAACGCCAAGTTCTATGCCACCACGGTATTCGGCGACATCGCCAATACCGACTGGCAAGGTGAGATCTCGGGTCTTGGCGACAAGGTTGTCATCCAGAACGTGCCGGACATCGGCATCGCGGACTACACGATCGGCAGCACGCTGACGTATGTCCCGGTGACTCCGGGCACGATCGAGATGCAGATCGACCGCGCGAAGTCGTTCAACTTCCCGATCCACGACGTGCTGGTCGCGCAGTCCAAGCCGAACCAGATGGAGATGTTCTCCAACGACGCGTCGATGCAGATGAAGATCGCAATCGACCGCGACATCCTCGTCGGCACCTCGACCCGTCAGGGCGTCTGGAACGCTGTTGCTGCTGCCAACCAGGGCGCGACCGCGGGTGTGCTGTCGGGTGCGTACAACCTCGGCACCGCCGCCGCCCCGATCGCTCTGTCGTCCGCCGGCGCCGCACTGGACACCATCCTGAAGATGGCAGCCGTGCTGGATGAGCAGAACGTCCCGGAGGAAGGCCGCTGGCTGCTCATCGACCCGGCTACCCGCCAGGCGCTGATGAACACCAACCTGGCCAACGCGCTCCAGATGGGCGACGACAAGTCGATGGTGCGGAACGGCAAGGTCGGCATGATCGACCGCTTCCAGGTGTACGTCTCGAACCTGCTCCCGCGCGCCGCTGCTACCCAGGACTACTTCGGTGCAGCTGCCGCCGGTACCGCCAAGCGTCGTCTGATCCTGGCCGGCCATAAGTCGGCGATCACCTTCGCCTCGCAGCTGGTGAAGACTGAGTCGATTCGCAACCCGAACGACTTCGGTGACCTGGTCCGTGGCCTGAACGTCTACGGCTACAAGGTCGTGAAGGACACCGCTCTCACTTCGGCACTGGTCGCCTAAGCAGGGCTTTCAGGGGGGCTTCGGCCCCCCGCTACCTTTCACTCCCCGGAGAACACGATATGACCATCGAGGACAAGGTCGCGCGCCTCATCGAGGCCGGCTGCGAGAACCTCTACCCCAAGTTCATCCACGGCACGGGCAGTGACCGCAGCGTTGTTGCCGAGGTCGTCGCTGGTGAGCTGCTGGTGTACCCGGACGGCGAGCTGCTGCTCGCTGCTCCTCGTCAGCGCGCTACCCGTCAGCCGAGAGTCCAGAAGCCTGACGCCCAGGTAGAGACCCCGACCGAAACTGCCCCGGAAAGCCCGGAGTAATCCGTGGCCCAGCTGAGCGCGCTATACCCGCTTGTCCGCCCTTGGGTTCCGGGGGTTCCGGACATCGCCCTCGACCTTGTCGGGCGACAGGTGGTGCGCGATTTTTCCCGGAAGACCCGTGCAGTCCTGCTGACGCTTGACCCGATAACGCTCACTGCCGGTACGTCGACCGTCACGCTCACACCTCCGAGCGGGTACGAGATCGTCTCTCCCGTGTCCGTGCGCTACAACGGCCGCGTGCTTACCCCCAAGGCAGCCGACGCATTGGACGCAGCCACTCCGTTCGAGGACTGGCGAACGCTCGCGCCGGGAACACCCGCAGTGTTCGTGTCGGACTCCCTTGAACCAAATGTCATCACCGTGTATCCGGCGAACGGCGAGGACGCCGTTCTTTCTGTCCGGGCGGCGGTCGCGCAGGCAGGGGCGTTCACGGTCATACCCGACATCTTGATGCGCTGGGAGCGCGTCCTTGCTGCCGGCATGAAGGCGGAGCTTTTCCGCATGCCGGACACCACGTATTTCAAGCCGGACCTCCTGCCTATCGAGGAGGCGCGATACGCCGATGGCTGGGCGTCGGCCAGGTTCGACGTACTTCGGGGCGGAGTCGACGCTCCTGCTCACGTATCAATGATCCCCTTGGCGTGAGGCACACATGTCTGACTTCGACCCGATCCGATTCGGAAAACTGGAAGCCCGCATCGACCAGCTTGAGCGCGAGCTGGGGGAGGCGCGAGCGGACATCAAGGCACTCCTCGCGCTGGCCAACCAGAGCAGAGGCGGATTCTGGGTAGGTATGGCGATTGCATCGTCCGCCGGCGCCGCCGCGAGCTGGCTTATCGACAAGGTGCTCATCCGGTGATGGAAGAGGCGCTTCTCCTGCGGGAACGCGGGGATGACCAAGGCACGCTCGGGGTCCTCATCCTGCCTGATGGAGGCGCAGCGCTTCGCGTCGTCGAACTGCCCGACAGAGACAACAGGCGACAGCTGTCTCGCATACCCGCGGGCCGGTACCAATGCGTGCCAGTCCGCAGTCCGAGGTTCGGGAAGGTCTATGGCGTCGTCGGAGTACCTGGCCGCTCGGCCATCTTGATCCACGGCGGGAATTTCGCGGGAGACGTCCTCAAGCGGTTCAAGACGAACTCTCAGGGGTGCCTGATCGTTGGGTCGAAGTTCGGACAGATCAACGGACAGAAGGCTGTGCTTGTGAGCCAGCCGGCTCTCCGGCAGCTACACACCAGGATGGGCATGCAGCCGTTCTGGCTCAACGTGGAGGATGCGTGATGCTCACAGCGATTATGGGGCTAATGGGGTCGAGCGGCTTCGGCGCGCTTGTCGGCTGGATCGGCGGACTGGCGAACCGGTTCGTTGACCTCAAAGCCAAAAAGATTGACCTCGAAGGCAGGCAGCTCGACCACCAGCACGAGTTGGCGATGCGGGACAAGGACATGGAAGCCATGCGGCTTGAGTCCGAACGCGCGGTGTCTGTGGCTTCGATCGAGGGGGCGGCCAGCGTCGAGCAAGCGGCGTACGCCGCCCTGTCCCAGTCGTACAAGGCAGACCGGGCGACCTACGGAATCATGTGGGTGGACGCCATCCGTGGTGTTGTGCGCCCACTGCTGACCGCAGTACTCGCCGGCGCAGCGCTCTATGTGAACTACGTGGCTCTCGACCTTCTGACCGACGCATGGCCATCCCTGACCACGGAGCAGAAGCTCAAGTTTGCGCTCCTGTCGGTGGAGTGGGTGTTGTTCCAAGGGAGCGTGTGTATCGGGTGGTGGTTCGCTAACCGTCCGGCCTCGACTCCGTGGGCGCTGAAGAAGTGATCTATACGGACAACGGCACTGCACTCCACTGGGAGGAGGGATCGGCCATGTGCCGGTTCTACAGCCAGGCGCCGACACCGGACAACCCGCGACCGCCGTACGACGCCGTATGCAGCGTTGAGCGGTGGACGTCGAGGGTATGCGAGCTGCGTGGGTTCCACGGGGCAGCGGACAAGCGATCCATCCGCATGCTTACCCGAGCGCTCTTGGACCGCGGCTACGTAGCGGCGTACTTCGAGCGCCCGAACGGGCAGGGGCTCGACCACGTTGCAACGCAGCTGGCTGGCGGCGACTTCGACGGGTGGTACAGGCTCGACCTGCTGAGCCTTGCAAACAGACTGAGGATCAGTAATGACACTCCTGCTTCGTGACTTCGTAACTACCAAGCTTGCGACGGCCCCCGCGGGCACAACGGGCACCGCCCTCACCGTCCAAGCGGGGGATGGCGCATTGTTTCCGGCGATGTCCGGGGAAGACACCGTCCCCGCTGTTATCGAGGCTATTGACGGAAGCGCGCGTGAAGCGGTCATGATCACTGGGCGCACCGGTGATTCGTTCGTCATCACGCGGAGCGCGTCTCCTGTCGACTGGACAGGCAGCGGACAGGTCTTCTATCTGACGGTCACCGCTGCGGGGTTCGATGAACTCCGGAAGGCATCCGGACACACGGTTGTCCCAGCCGGTGGTATCACCACGACTACCTCACAGGCAGCCTTGGAGGAGCTTGACGAACGTATCACGGCTGTCAGTCAGGCACGCTCGGCGACGCAAGGGGCCGTGGACGGACTCATCGTTCAGGTGGCCACAAAGGCCCCGACGGCTAACCCTACGTTCACCGGGGCCGTGACTCTCCCCGGGGATGCCGCTGCCCCTCTGCAGGCAGTGTCCCTGCAGCAGCTCGTTGCCTATATCGAGAATCAGTGCTTCGATGTCGGCGACTACAAGATGACGTCGCGTACGTCGTTCGGGGCCGGCCGCCGGTGGCTGCCATGCGACAGCAGGACTATCGGTAGTGCGACGAGCGGCGCCACTGGGCTTGCGAGCGCGGAGGCCGAGGCACTGTTCGTTCACCTCTGGACGATCTACGACAATAGCATCTGCCCGATACAGGATGCCAACGGAGTTGCAACCACCAGGGGGGCATCCGCCTCCGCGGACTGGGCGTCGAATAAACGACTGCCAGTCCTCGACTGGCGTGGCCTCGTCCCGAGAGTGCATCACAACGGGATGGGCGCATGGGAGTCGGACACGACGCGCGTACTGGGCAGCTTTCAAGGGGACGCGATCCGCAACATCACAGGTGACTTCGGGGCGCAGGGCGACTCCGGCGGCTTCCAGTCTTTTGCCGGCGCGTTCACTAACAACACTACCGCGCCGGGATGGATCGGGTCCAGCGCCAGTTACCAGGTAGGGCTTCGGTTTGTCCGGTTCGATGCATCTCTTGTCGTGCCCACTGCGACGGAGAACCGGGTACGTAACCGCTCGCTGAACATGTTCATTCGCTACTGACATGGCAGAGTCCGGAACCATCATGGCGTTCGGGGGCATGGCCCCCCGCGTCGACCCTTCGCAGCTGCAGGCGAACCAAGCCCAGTTCGCCTACAACGCTCGCCTCACGTCTGGCGCACTGGAGCCCCTCAACGGTCCGCTCCTGCTCGCGTCACTCCTTGGCCTGTCTGGTCCGGCGAAGTCTCTGTTCAAGTCGGTGGCTACTACCGGCATGCGATGGCTCGCTTGGCCGTTCCATGTCGACGCTGTCCGGGCTCTGGTAGCAGGGGACCGCAGCGGCACGGTGTACTACACCGGAGATGGCCCGCCGAGGTTTACGAATTATGCACTGGCGGGGCGGGACGGGTACCCGATGGAGTCGAGGATGCTCGGCTTGCCGGCGCCCACCGCAGCACCTGGAGCAGCTTTCACCGGCACCACGGGAGAGGTGGCGAACAGGGCTATTCTGTACTCGTTCGTGAACGCCCAGGGCACACAGGAGTCCCAGGCGTCTCCGGCCACTGTCGTGTCCGGGCGTACCGCGGGCACATGGAGTGTGTCTGGTCTGCGCGCGCCGCCACCCAACGACTACCCGACCACTTCGGCTTCCTGGGCTGCTGGCGTGCTCACGATCGTTACCCCGGATACTCTGGGCCTTCGGGCGGGTGATACGCTGGAGCATGGCGCGCTGGGCGCGGTGACGGTCGCGTCTGTCACCACAACGCAGTTCACTGTGCTTGTCGCCACCAACCCACTTCCGGTCACGGGCGGCTTCGTGCGCAGCGTGCCATATGACACTGCCGGGGCACACTGGCGGATCTACTGGTCGGAGGCGGACGGCAGCTACAAGCTCGTTGCCGACAAGCCCGTCAGTACGGCGCTGCCGATAACCATTGACGCCGCGATCGTCGGCACCGCTGTCGAACCCCTGCTTGACGCGCCACCTCCGCCGGTTGACCTCCACTCCCTGTGCCGACACTCCAGCGGCGCGCTCGTCGGTATTTCGGGCAATGAGCTGTGCATGTCCGAGCCGTACAAGCCATATGCATGGCCGGCAGCCAACCGCACGCCGCTCGCGTCGGACCCCGTGGCGTGCCGTACCGCTGGCCCGATGGTTGTCGTCGGCACTGCCGGCACTCCTGAAGTGTTCATCGGAGCCGATCCTTCGTCGATGCAGCCGGAGGATGTGAAGTCGGTATGGCCGTGTCTGTCCAACCGCGCGATGGTCAGCTTCCCGAACGGCGTTGCGTTCCCCACGCGGTTCGGGCTTGCGTGGCTCGGCGCCGGGTCCCCGGTGATTGTCACCGAGGCGAGCTACACCGAGCGCGACTGGACCGCGGTGTATCCGAGCACCATGTTCGCCGCTGCGTACGGCACGGCTTATGTCGGCGCCTACGAGGGACCGACAGGTACGGAGTTCTGGTTCTTCCGCCCCAACGAACCTGCCCCGGTGTCTCTCGGCTCCGCCGCTGACGTGACGGCGCTGTACACCGATCCGCAGGACGGCTCCCTGATCATGGCGCGGGGCGACCTGGTGTTTCGGTTCGACGCGGATACAGGCACGCGTCTCACGTACACCTGGACTTCCAAGCTGTTCCAGAAGGAGTCGCCGGGCAACATGGGTGCGTTCAAAGCGTTCGCCGAGTTCACCATGCCCCCCGCTGAGAGGGCAGCGGCGGAGGCTGCACGCCAAGCAGTTCTCAGCTCCAACGCTGCGTTGGTGGCGGCGGGTAACACTGGCGGAGAGCTGGGCGGCGCTCCTATCGGGACATATATGCTCGGCGGCAGCGGGCTCGCACCAGTGCCGCCCGCCACGTTCGACCGACTGGGGGTTACGGCAGTCGTCGATGAGGTCGTCGTGTACAGCCAACGCGTGGTGGACAGGCTCTCCCACCGCCTGCCGTCGGACTACAAGGCCGACAACGTGACGTTCATCCTGAGCGGTAACGTGCCGTTGAACCGGTTCGAGTTCGCTGAAACTGCCGAAGGACTGCGTGCCCGATGAAGAAGCTCAGCATCCCCCCCGCCAAGGAAGCCCCCGACCAGCGGTGGTTGGATGCGGTACGGGACAACATCGAGGTCATCACGGGGCGTAAGGGCGCCATCGCCCCCCTACGCCCAGACGCCTCTCTGTCGGATGTCGTCGACAAGATCAACGAGCTACTCGACCGCCTACAGCGCTGAGCTGGACAACAACTGCTAACTTGTTAGGATGTAGCGATGGACGGTCGATTCCAGAACCTGCTGGAGCTACTCCGCGGAAACCTCGCAGCCGCTGAGGTTGTATGGATTTTCGCTGACGCATCCCACCTGTGGGACGACGTCGTTGACGGGGACCCCATACGCGTGGAGTGGGCGGACAAAGTGTTCCTCTCCTTGATGCTAGACCTGCCACGCAACCCGTTCTACCAGCAGCACGTCGGGCGGCTTCTTCCAGCCTTCGAGTGTGCAGTCCATTCGTGGTTCGCCTCCCGCCAGCTGGAGAACAGCGCAGACCCCGAGGACCAGGTGACGGCCCACGTCACGCGTTTCAACTTCGCCGACTTCGTGGCGACTGTCACAGAGCTGGCTTGTGGCCGGCAATACGCACTTGAGAACGCGGCGCGCATCCGCCGCATGACCCACCAGGACTCGCTCGAAGAATTTCGCGCTGAGCTTGCAGAGAGGGCAGCACGATGAGTAAGTGGTGGAGCCCCCTGCGGCTCGTTCAATTCCTGACGCTGGCATTCGACATGGGCGGGGACTCCCCTGACATGCCGGACCCGGACCCGAACATCGGGGAGGCGCAGAAGAAGCTGGCCGAGGTGGCACAGCAGACGGAAGACCGCCTGGCCCGTGAGAGCGCGGCCAACATGGCGCGTAACTCCCGCCTCGAACCGGTCATTGACAGCCTGTTCCGCAGCCAGGTTGGTTTGTCGAATACGCAGACCGCCATCGCAGACGCCAACCAGAACCGGTTGACTTCGTCCATCTGGCCGATCGAACGCACGCTGATGGCCGACTCACTCGGCTACTACGACGCTTCGCCGGAGATGTCGGCCGCCATTGAGCGGCAGATGCGGAACTCAGCACTGTCGTCCTATGGGTATGACTCCCGTCTCGCCCAGCTCAGCGCCGATGAGCAGGCGTACCAGCGACAGCTCGCCGAATACAATACCAAGGCCGCGTCGGCGGCTATCGACCGAAAGGCGGTCGAGGACGAGCTGCGTGGAAAGTTCACCTACGAACGCACAGAGCAGCAGGACCCCGGTGGTCAGTGGGTCGGCACAACCGACGGCGGCAGCGCGTACGTCCAGGTTCACCCTCTGCTGGCAGGGCCGCGCGGTTCTACGACGGCGAAGAAGCAGACCACCGTAGACCAGGAGGGACTGAACCGGGCAGTCGACAACCGTATTGAGGAGCTTCTCAAACAGCAGAGCGGGTTGTCCAAGCCGACGGAGCGAGACTTCGCCAGCGAGCGCGCGGCGATCGAGCGCGGCTATGGCAGCTACCTCGGCCAGATCGACAGTGAGCTGGAGGCCATGCGCCTTTACCGGGACAGTGACCTCGCCACCCGAGAGTCTGCCGCCCGTGACGCCGCTGCAGACATCCAGTCCCGATTCGCAGGTGCCAACGCCGGTCAGCGGCTTGAACTGGCGCGCATGGGCGTGAGCCCTGATTCTGGCCGGTACGCCTCTATGGCGTCGAGCAACGCCGCGATGGAAGCTGCCGCCTCTGCTGCCGCGATGAACCAAGCACGCACTGCTGCCAAGCAGCTGGGCTGGGCGAAACGCATGGACTCCGCTGCCCTGGGCCGCGGGCTTCCAGGCAACCAAGCCACCTCCACCGGCCTCGCCTTGCAGGGCATCGGCGGAGCGCAGAACTCTGCACTCATCCCGAGCAACCTCGCTGCGCAGCAGAGTCAGCTGTCGAACCAAGGTGCTTCGGCTGTCGCCGGCATGTACGGCCAGATGGGCCAGCTGGGGGTGCAGAACTACAACGCGCAGCTCGGTGCGTGGAGCGCGGCCAACCAGGCGTCCGCGGCAGAGTCTGCTGGGTTCGGATCGTTCATGGGCTCTATCGGCGCGGCCGCAATCAACCAGTGGTCCGACCGCCGCCTCAAGACCGACATCGTCAAGCTTGGTGAGCTGCCGGACAACATCGGTGTGTACGCCTTCACGTACATCCGCAACGGCAAGCGGGACGTCGGTGTCATGGCGGACGAGGTGGAAAAGGTTTACCCCGACGCAGTCACTGAGGTGCGCGGATTCAAGATGGTTGACTACAGCTACTTCGACGACGCACTCCAGGTGTGGCGCGAGTACGCGGAACGTAAGGGGCTCGTGTAATGGGACTCGGCGTTGCACTCGGCGCGGCTACGCGCTCGTTTCAGGATACCTCTCGCCAGCTTGGTGAGCAGGACTGGCTCGCTGAGCAGCGCCGCCGCCAGCAGGACCAGTGGCAGCGTGAGGACGCTATCCGTAACACCTATGCGCAGACGGCGAAGCCTGGCCAGGAAGTGATGTCGGTCACCGTCAACGGCGCCGACTACGAGATGACGCCGGAACAAGCGGCCATCTACCGGGAGGCGGGCCAGAACGGTTCGGATGTGGGCGCCATTTCGCGCCGCCGCGTGCAGACGGAGCAGGACTACCTGCGGAATATGTCGGACAACCTGGCCGGGCTCGACCCCCAGGCGGCGATGCAGTTGCGCGCACAGGCCAAGCAGTTCGAGCAGTCCGATATGCAGCTGGCCGCAATGCGCGACACCATGCGTAAGCAGGAGGTGCAGAACAAGTTCCTCTGGCTCGCGCAGAACAAGGACGCGCTGGACGACACGACGTTCCTCTCCGGCATGGCTGAGCTGGTGTCCGCCGGCGGGAAGGATCAACGCCGTGCTGAAGTGCGCATGAGCGAGGACGGCAAGCCTGAGGTGTGGATGACCACGCCGGACGGCAAGCAGGCGCGCATGCAGCTTCCGGAGGATCGCAATCAGCTACTCGCGGCGGCTGGCAAGTATCTCGACATGGCGAGCTACCAGAACGCTCGCAAGGAGGAACGTGAGGATGCGCGGAACAAAGTCACTGACACGCGCGAGGACCGCAAGCTCAGTGTGTTGGAGACGAACGCCCAGTCGGAGGCCGACTACCGTAAGGGCAAGCTGCGCATCGACGAGATGGAAGCCCTCCAGAAGGGCGCGTACTACCGTGCGATGACGGGCGCAGCCGGCGCCAAGGGCGCCAAGTGGAACCTCGTCGGCTATGACGACAAGAACAACACGCTGATCTACCAAGGCACGACCCCGGACGGACGGCTCGTCATCGACACCCAGCTCGCCGTGGACAAGGACGGCAAGCCGCTCAACCCGACTGCCATCAAAGGGCTGTTCCGCGGTGGCGTGGAGCAGCCGGGCCGCGCTATTGACCGCGCCAAAGCGGCCGAGAAGTTCATGGAGAACAACCCGGACGCTACGCAGAGGCAGCTCATCGACTACCTGGCGAAGCTCGAAGGCGGCGTAGCCGGCGTCGACCCATACGGGCTCACCTCGAACGGCGCGTTCTTCTCGCCGGACTCAGCACGGCGCCCTTCTGCAGTGCAGCGGCCACCGAGTCCGACGGAAGCCACAGCCATTCAGTACCTCGACAGCACGAACAATCGACGCGCCATTGATATGTGGACCCGACTCAACGCCTCCGGCGGTGCTGCACCTGCAGCCAATATGCGGCCCGAGGACATGACGACTGACCAACTCATCCAGGCACTTCGCCGCTGAGAGGGTAGATGAACACGCTCGACGATATCCGCCGCGCCTACCCGGACGCGGCCGAGGCATCCGATGCCGAGATCCTGCAGGAGCTTTCCCGCCGTAGCGGCAAGGACATCCGCAGTGTCGCCACCGACTGGGGCGTGGACATCGGCCAGAACGACGGGGACTTCTACCGCGGCATGCGACGTGGCGGACAGCAGACCCTTGGAGCGATCGGCGGCGTCACCGCGCTCGCCGCTGACCTCGCTGGCGCCGAAACTATCAAGAGAGGCGCTCTGAACTATGCCCGTGAACGCTTTGAAAAAGACGCGCTCCTGGCTCGGGAGACGGATGACGTCACGAACATCTCGTCTTTCGGCGACGCTGTGGATTTTGCGCAGGCGGGCCTCGGACAGCATGTCCCAATGGCTGCCGGTAGCCTTGGCGCTGGCCTCGCTGGCCGTGTGGTGGGCGGTGCTGTGGCTCGCCGTGGTGCGGCTGTTCTGGCTGGAGATGCTGCTAAGGCTGCGATCACTCGGGGTGCCTCCAGGGGCATGATGCTCGGCACGGCTGCCCAGTCCGTCGCGCAGGAGGCCGGGTCGATCTACCCGGAGATGGTCGAGTCCGGAAACGATGATTCGCTGCGTGCACTGGGCTACGGCACCGCCGCTGGCTTGCTTGACGCTGTGCCGGAGCTGCGGGCCTTGAACCGCATCCTCGGCGGGGACCGCGCTACGGGAGCGCTCGTTCGCCGCGTCGGCCGTGAAGCTGTGCGGCAGGCTGGACTTGAGGCAGGCACTGAGATCGGCCAGACGGCCCTCGAACTGCAGGCGAACTACAAGGACCTGACGGACGCAGAAGCTGTCCGCGGCTACCTGAACGCTGGCGCGCTCGGAGCCCTGGGCGGCGGAGTGGTTGGCGCAGTCGGTGCTATCCCAGGCGAGACGGTGCCTATCACTACCCAGCGGCGTGACCTGCTCGGCGATACCTATGGGGACGCCCCACGCCTGAACGAACTGCCGCCCGGCTATGGTGTGATCCCATCCGAGGAGCCGACGCGCGACCTGCCTGCACTGAACGAGCGGCTCGACCCTTACGTACCTCCGCGTCCGGAGGTAGATACATCTGTACTCGGCGACCCCACCCTGCCGAGTCTCTACGAGCGCGTGCCGGAGGCGCAGCCGCCCGTGCAACGCGATGGGTTCCCGCGGCTCTACGGCACCCCGTCCGAGCGCGACCCGCGAAGCCCCCTGATCCCACCAGCGGAGACGCTGAAGGAACAGTACGGCATCAAGCAGACCAAGAAGGTCAACAAACTGCGAGAGGCTGAACTCGGACGCCTTGCCGCCCTGATCAACCAGGGGGCTGTCCCCGCGGACGCCATCGCTGAACGCATGGACTGGGTGAAACGTGGCGCGATGGACGCCGTCCGCCAAGCGAACGACGTCGACGAGCAGAACTTTGTTACCGGGCTCGACCCCGAGCAACAGGTCGCGTACATGGTCGAGCAGCTGCCGACGCAGATGCAGGACGTGCTGCGCCTCTCGGCCATGGGGGTCCGCGACGCCGACATCGCTGCGCAGTTCGAGCAGAACGACAAACAGTGGGCGCAGAAGCGCCGGACAGCTGCAGCTGCAGCTCTCGCTGAGACTGCACAGCGTCTTGGACTCGACGCCACTGCCGTACGCGAAGCCCTCAGTGCGAGACCCGCGAGCGCAGTCCCCTCCGATACTACCCGCGCTGCAAGTCTCGCCGACCTCCAGGAGCAGTACACCAAGGAGGGGCTGACCGATGAACAGCGCGCCGAGATCGAGAGCCAGATCCGTCAACTGACCCAGGACCGCGCCGGCATGACGGCACAGGATGCAGCGAACCTGGGCATCGCGCAGGACATCACCGAAGGCGGCACCAGCACCGGGTTCCAGGTTATCAACGCCGGTGCTGACCTCGGCTCGCTTGAACGCGCCGCGCAAGACCCGGCCGACCTCGTGGAGTTCAGGGCCGACAACAGTGACCTCACAGCCCGTGAGGTAGATGAGAACAGCGGGGCGTTGCTCGCCGCGAAGGCGACGTACGACGCATGGCGCGGCGCCGGTGATCCGGAGTGGAGCGCCTGGGGGCCGCAGCAGAAGCAGCGATGGATGAAGCTCGACCAGGCGGCGGAAAACCTCGATATCAATCAGGCGGCGTTTGATCGTGCAGGCGTCGAGATGCTCGACGAGGCGGAGCAGGGCAACTTCTACACCCGCCAGCCGTACTTCGGCATGGAGCTGTCGACGCGTGACGCGGGCGGCAACCTCTGGTCGTATCGGTACATGAACTTCGCGCGTTACCCCCGCGTGCTGGACGCCATGCGGCGTCTGCTGGTGAGCCCGGCCGGCCATGCCTACGACCAGATCAGTGGCGTGTATCTCAGCGAAAACACCGGAGCGGATGCGTTCGTCGTACCGGAAGGCGACGGCATGTACCGCCTCGTTCTGACCCAGGACTTCCTGGCGCGTGCGACGGACGACGACCTCAACCGCACGATCAACCACGAAGCGGCACACATCGCCGATGACGCTGCCGGCTCCGCGTACTACTCCGGAGATACGGCTTGGGCGGAGATCGTGGATGTAGTACGCGAGCGGTTCAACGGCGGCCCGGCGGACATGACCACGCGACTTCGCTCGTTCCTGCGGTATCCTCTCGCAGACGAGTCGGTCACCCCTGAAGCTGTAAACAGCGAGGTGTTTGCCCAGCTCTGGGCTGCGCACCTTGACCCGGGACTCCGTGCGTTCGTGCAGCAGCAGCTGCCGGAGGCGCACGCTTATGTGGAGACGATGTATGCAGACTACTCCCGCGTTGGAAGCCGCGTTGAAGCGGGCGCAGGAACGCAGGTCCAAGGGGCCGGCACCGAAGGAACAGGTGGACAGCAGGGTGAGGCCCGACCGACTGCCGACGTCGGCGGAGATGGACCGCGCGGAGAAGGACGCACCGAAGGAGTAAGGTTCGCCGCCACGCCGTGGTCCGAGCGCGAGACGAACAGCAAGTATGGGCGAGAGGACACTCTCCGCAGCCTGTACTTCCGCCTGCAGGACGTGTACGACGAGGCATACAGTCCGAGCGAAGCGTTCGAGACAGCGATGGAGGAGTTGACTCCGCAGGCACGGCGTCTGCTGCGTGAGTTGCAGAACAACGACCTGCTTGGCTTCGACTACCCGCACCAAGCACTGCAGGCGCTCATCGAAGACCCGGACAGCTATGACATCTCCCCGGGACTCAAGCGTGTCATCAGCACGTTCGGCAACAAGTATGTGAGGTTCTCCAAGCCGGCGCAGGCCACAGCGGTAGAGTCCACGCTCAAGGAAGTGCTGGTTCCCGCCGCTCGTCGCACTGTCGCGGGCTATGCCCGCAAGGCGAACTACGCGCTGCTGTTCGGCCACCAGCTGGTGGACCGGATCGGCGCCATGCTGCCCTCTGCGCGTTCATTCTTCCGTACGCTGCAGGACCGGATCACCGTCCGTGACCGCCGTGAGGCGCGCGTGATGGAAATTGCTGATCGGTTCTACCGTCTTGACCAGGCCGAGCAAGCCCGCGCCAACCGGTTCATCTACGAGTCCACGTTCAACCAGAAGTGGGGCTACACGCCGGAGTGGGACCGCTCCGCGCCGGTGGATGCGGGAATGGCCGCTCAGTTCAATGCACTGTCCGAGGACGCGCAGCTTGCTGTAAAGCAGGTGTTCGCCTATGGGAATGAGACACAGAGGGAGTACGAGCAGGTGCTGCTGCGCACAAAGGGCGCAGAGGTCATGACACAGCTGGCCGAGGCCGAAGCTGCAGGGGATGAGAAGCGCATCGCTGCGCTCAAGAAGGAGCAGGAGAAACTCACGCGCGAGAACGGTGCGCTGAAGACGATGCTGGCGGGACCGTACGCCCCGCTCAAGCGGTTCGGGCGCCATGCTGTGGTGGTCCGGTCGCAGGCGTTCATGGACGCAGAAGCCGCTGGCGAGGGCGCCCGTGTCGAAGAGATGCAGTCTGACCCGGATCACTACCAGGTGATGTTCGTGGACTCCGTGTTCGAGCGTGAAAAGAAGGCGGTCGAGCTGCAGCGTGAGTTCCCCGACCGCAACGTTGTGGGCTTTGAGCGTGAGCCGGAGAGCACCCGCGCGACTGAGCTGCCGCTTCAGGCAATCAAGCGGCTGCAGGAAGCCATCGTCACTGGCCCGAACGGAGAGAAGCTGTCCGAGCGCAGCAAGCGTATCCTCGGCCGCATCGCCTCGGACCTCTATGTCGCGTCGCTCGATTCACTCAGCGCACGCCAGACTCAGCAGCGTCGGCGCAACATCCACGGCGCCAACGAAGACATGATGCGCGCCTTCGTGAGCCAGGGGCGCGGCATGGCCCACATGCTGGCCACCCTCGAAGTGAACGGCCCGATGCAGGAGTCACTGCAGAAGATGCGCACGGAGGCACGCACTGGCCGCACAGCCGAGAAGGCCGATGCGCTCAATGAGGTGCTCAACCGCTACACGCTGTTGATGGAGACGCGCCCCACGCCGTTCCAGGACGGTGCGATGGCGACCACGTCGCTGTGGATGCTGCTGACCAACCCGGCCTACTGGTTCGGTAACGCCACACAGCCGTTCATGATGTCGCTGCCTGTGCTGGCCGGTCGCCACAACGCAGGCGCCAGCTGGTCTGCTGTACTGCAGGGTTACCGGGACACCATGCCGGCGCTCGAAGGGCGCGCGCTGGACCCGAGGAAGCTCAAGTCGATCGTGGGCCGCGAGGCTGACGCTGTGCAGGAACTGCTCGACCGCGGGCACATCGACCTGACGCTTGAGCGGGAGATGGGGGAGATCTCCGAGACGTCGTGGCACACCGGCCATAAGATTATGGGCATGCTGCGCTGGATTCCCCAGCGGGTGGAAGTGACTAACCGGGTTGCGACTGCCCTGGCAGCCTACCGCCTGGAGTACGTACGTGCCACCGGACAAGGTGTCGACGCTGCGACAGCCCATGGTCTGGCTACTGAGTACGCCGACCAGATCATCCTGGACACCCACGGCGACTACTCCGCCGCCGGCGCGCCGCGCGTCCTCATGCAGGGCAGCACCCAGTTGCCGATCAAGTTGATGGGGCAATTCCGCAAGTTCCAGCTGGTGCAGCTCGGACTGATGGCCAAGCTCATCCGCCAGTCGTTCGCCGACGGCATGAGCCCCGACGAGCGCACTGCAGCGCGGTGGAGCCTGGCGTGGATGCTTGGCACTTACCTGACCATGACCGGCCTGACCGGGGTGATTGGCGCCAACGTGGTGTGGGGCATCCTCTCGGCCTTCGGTGATGACGACGAGAAGGACCTCGACCTTGTGCTCACTCGCGCATTGGGCGACCGTGACGCAGCCATCCTGCTCACACGGGGAGTGCCGGCACTGCTTGGCATGGACGTCAGCCAGCGGTTGGGCATGGGCAACGTTCTGTCGCTGTTCCCATATGCAGACACCGAGCCTGCCGTGAAGGACAGCTACACCAACTACCTGATGGCCGCGACCGGTCCCTTCCTCGGCGGCCTGCTACCCCGCGCGGCCTCCGGTGTCGACTATATCAACCAGGGCGACTACTGGAAGGGCCTCGAACTGCTGGTGCCCAACGGCCTGACCAATGCCATGCGCGCCATGCGTTATGCCGGTGAGGGGTACAGCAACCGCAAGGGCGACCTGCTCATGTCCCCGGATGAGATCGGCGTGGTGAGCGAGATCTTCCAGGCAGTGGGGCTCCCGACGACGGTGCTGACTGATCGGCAGTGGAAGGCGGGGGTACTGTACGAGCTGGAGCAGACGATGCGCGCCGACGCTACTCGTATCAAGCGCCAATACACCGAGGCGGCACGTAGCCGTGACACCGAGACGATGGCCGAACTGCGTGGTGAGTGGAGGCAGCTGCAGGAGATGCGGGCACGCAACGGCATGAAGCCCCAGCCGCTCTCGTCCCTGTTGAAGGCGCCGCAGCAACAGCGCGAGCGGGAGGACCTGGCTGACGAGGGTGTTGCCATGACCAAGGCCACGGCAGGGTTCACCGGCACCGTGCCGGACTGAAAACTGGGGGCCGGATGTTGACCAAAATGTTGACCATCCGGCCCGTATATACCCCATCTAACCCCAGTTTCTGGTCTGTCCTGCCTTCGTAAGTACCTGATTTATAAGGATATGGTGGTGGAGGCGGCGGGAATCGAACCCGCGGAAAACGGCGTCAGGACGCCGCGTTTTCTCCGATGTTGACCATTTGTTGACCGTTCACCCAGAACATCCTGCACGCCCGGTCCCCGGCGTC
>Ga0208243_1000145_pt1 | contig 57993 bp, 56 predicted proteins | sample Subbio2Aug_QV12A_FD_184826 | JGI IMG/M metagenome (GOLD analysis project Ga0208243, IMG submission 184826) | Serpentinite rock and fluid subsurface biosphere microbial communities from McLaughlin Reserve, California, USA - CR12Aug_QV12A (SPAdes) | ecosystem: Environmental > Terrestrial > Deep... | reverse complement strand
TTTCGTACGTGGATCCATATAAGGATCGTTAGCATCCACATACTTTTCCTTCACTAGGTATTGGAATTCCTCTCGGAATTCAACTTCCTTCAAAATGGCACCTGAACTATGAAGGGCTTTACTTTGGAAGTATGTATCCACATTCAAAAGTTCATTTTTGGAATCATTAAAAAGCCAGACACCCACTCGTTCAATTCCAAGTCCTTCCGCCACTGATTTAGTGATGAACTTGGCTAAAGTTTGGATGTCGCCTGACCGGGCACTCGGATGAGAGGAGACTTGTGCCAATATGTTTTGTTGGAATCTGGCCCGATTTAGCTCTTTTTGAATCCGATCCATGCCGTTTTTAGACATCGAAAATAGCAAAAATCGTACAACGAGGATGGTGGAACCTCCCGTTAAAAATATCAATTTCTAGGCTTCTGTTTGCTCCTATGCCTTTTAAAATGAGTGACATAGACCCCGAACTCGAAATTCTGTAATTAAAAAATCGTTTTATCTCTAGATACGAGCCTTTTAGGAGAAACTCAATGGTAAAAATCGCAATTAATGGTTTTGGTCGCATCGGACGACTTGTGCTTCGTTCCGGAATCAAAGACCCCAATTTAGAATTTGTCGCAATCAACGACCTAGTCACCCCAGACAACCTTTCTTATCTTTTTAAGTACGACTCAACTCATGGTCGTTTCAATGGGGAAGTTTCTCACACAGACAACGAAATCATCATCGATGGCAAAAAAGTAAAAACTTTCTCCGAAAGAGACCCAGAAAAACTCCCATGGAAAGAACTTGGAGTGGACTTTGTCATCGAATCAACAGGTCTTTTCACAGACCGAGTGGGAGCTGAAAAACACATCAAAGCTGGTGCGAAAAAAGTAGTGATCTCTGCTCCTGCTAAAGACAAAGACATCCCTACCTTTGTGATGGGAGTAAACCATGAGAAATATGATGCAGGAAAAGACAATGTTGTATCCAATGCATCCTGTACTACAAACTGCCTTGCTCCGATCACAAAAGTGGTTCTTGACAATTTTGGAATCGTGGAAGGTTTAATGACTACCATCCACGCGATGACAGCAACCCAACCAACAGTAGACGGACCTTCTAAAAAAGACTTCCGTGGTGGTCGTGGTGCCGCTCAAAACATCATCCCTGCTTCCACAGGTGCTGCAAAAGCAGTAGGACTTTGTATCCCTGAAGTAAACGGAAAACTCACTGGTATGAGTTTTCGAGTTCCCACTCCAGACGTATCGGTTGTGGACTTAACTGTTCGCACGGAAAAACCAACAAGCCTTGCCGAAATCAAAAAGAAAATGAAGGAAGCAAGTGAAGGTTCCATGAAAGGAATCCTTGGATACACAGAAGATATGGTAGTATCAAATGACTTCCTTGGTGACATTCGTTCCTCTATCTTTGATGCAGATGCTTGTATTGAACTAAGCCCTACTTTTTTCAAACTCGTGTCTTGGTATGACAACGAAATGGGATACTCTAACCGAGTTCTCGATCTCGTACGTTACATGGCAAAAAAAGGCTAAGATGAAATTACCTCTTCTCGAAGAACAAAATCTAAAAGGAAAACGAGTCTTTGTTCGTGTGGACTTCAATGTCCCTGTGGAAAACGGAATCGCCACTGACAAAACTCGGATTGAAAAAACCCTTCCGACTTTGGAATTACTCATTTCCAAAGGAGCAAAGATCATTTTGGGAAGCCATTTAGGCCGACCCAAAGGTGGACCGGAACCAAAATATTCCATGAAACCTGTGTTTGATGTTCTTTCCACACTTGTCAAAACCAAAGTCAGTTTCTCGGAAGCGGTCATTGGTGCCCCTGTTGTGAAGTTATCAAATGAACTGGGAGAAGGAGAAATTTTACTTTTAGAAAACCTTCGTTTCCATAAGGAAGAAGAGGCAAACGATGTCGGTTTCTGTAAAGAACTGGCAAAACTCGCTGATGTCTATGTCAACGATGCGTTTGGAACGGCACATAGAGCCCACGCTTCGACAGAAGGTGTGGCTCACCTCCTCCCTGCCTTTGCGGGACTCCTCATGCGGAAAGAAATTGAAGTGCTCAGTGGGCTTCTCGCAAGACCAGAACGTCCGTTTGTGGCGATCGTAGGTGGTTCAAAAGTCAGTTCCAAATTTGCGATTTTAAAGAACCTTCTCGAAAAAGTGGACCACCTTCTCATTGGGGGTGGTATGGCTTATACCTTTCTCAAATCCAGAGCAGTTCCTGTGGGCAAATCCCTTGTGGAACCTGAATTTGAATCCCAAGCCTTCCAACTCATTGACCGTGCTGGTGTACAAGGGGTTGACCTCCAAATCCCAGTTGACCATATCATTGCTGACAATTTTGATCCGAATGCAAAAACCAAGTCTGTTGACAAAATGGGAATTTTGGACGGATGGATGGGAATGGACATCGGGCCAAAAACCATCGACAATTATGTAAAAGCCATCAAAGAAGCAAAGACCATCTTATGGAACGGACCGATGGGTGTGTTTGAAATGGACAAGTTCTCTAAAGGAACGATTGAAATTGCAAAAGCCATCAGTAAATCCAAAGCCAAAACCGTTGTGGGTGGAGGAGATTCCATCGCCGCTGTGAATAAAGCTGGTGTGGCTGATAAAATCACTCACATCTCCACTGGTGGTGGTGCTTCCCTAGAATTTTTGGAAGGACGCACACTCCCAGGTGTTCAATGTTTACTCCCAAAGGAAGACAAATAAGATGAGAAAGAAGATCATAGCCGGAAACTGGAAGATGAACCTCACTCTTGCGGAAGCGAAAACAATCGCAAGAGGACTGGTAGAAACAAGTAATGTTTCTTCGTATGAAGTGATGGTGTTCCCAAGTGCTCTTCATCTGGAATCGGTTTCTTCTATCGCAAGTGGCTCTAAACTCATCGTTGGTGCACAAAATGCGTACCAATCAGCTCTCACTGCCATGACAGGGGAAATATCTCCCGTACAACTCGCAGAACTCGGGATCAAAACTGTCCTTGTGGGCCATTCCGAAAGAAGACAATTCCTCGGAGAAACTTCCGAGTTTGACAATGCAAAGATAACCTACTTTTTAAAAGCGGGACTTCGTGTTGTTTATTGTGTGGGTGAAACTTGGGCCGAAAGAGAAAAAGGACAAACTTTCTCTGTGTTAGAGGACCAAATCAAAAAAGGTCTAACAGACATTACGAGTGATCTTTTCGCCAATCTTGTGATCGCTTATGAACCAGTATGGGCGATTGGAACTGGAAAAGTAGCAACTCCTGTGGAAGCAGAGGAAGCACATGCCTTCATTCGAAAAGAAATTGGCAGACTCTTTGTAGGAGCAGACCAAGTGGCAGAAAACATCCAAATTCTTTATGGTGGATCTGTAAAACCAGACAACATCAAAGAACTTCTCGCCAAACCAAACATTGACGGTGGCCTTGTGGGTGGTGCCAGTCAAAAACTAGAATCATTTTTAGGACTTTTAAAATAAGGAAATTATATGGGATTTTTTGCAGGAACCATTCTCACTCTATTTGTTCTACTTTCACTTTTCCTCATCCTTCTTGTGATGATCCAAACAGGAAAAGGTGGAAGTGCGGGAATGCTTGGCGGATCTACCGCAAGCCAATCCGTGTTTGGAGCTTCAACAGCTGACGTAATGACAAAAACAACAAGAGTAGCAGCGATTTTGTTTATTGTATTATCTCTTGCTCTTTCCTTTGTTTTTGCAAAGAAAGATGAAGTATTGGTACCAGATGTGGAACCAAGTTTGGAAACTCCGGTAGAAACTGATGGAACAACTCCCGAAGTACCGGCACCTAGCACTCCTTAGTCTTTTTTTACTGAGTGTCGATCTCTTCTCTGAGGTCGACATTGCCGAAAAAGAAAATCGATTAGACAAGGAAATCCTTAGCCTCTACCGAGACATCGCAAAGGCCAGGGAACTTTTGTCCTACGAACAACTTTCGTCTTTACCTGCCAATACCACCATCCAATTCATTGGATCTTATCCCAACCGAACGGGTATACGAATCCGTAAGTTTAAAGTTGATCCGGACCCTCAGAATAAAAATCGAATCAAACATTCAGAAGAAAAATCAATCTTACTTGAATTTAATGGTTCGGTACTCTCCAAAGTAGAAATCCAAATCACATCTGAAGACACGGAAATCGAACAAAAAACCAGAACAAAAATCACTGATTCTACTCCTTTAGATGAATCGGTGAATGATATGGTCATCCAATTTTCAGGTCTTGATGGATCTGATAGTTTCCCTCTTTCCTCCCTCAGAAATGATTCCATCAAACAGGAAAGGAATGATTTCAAAAAAGAATTTTATATCAAATTTTTATTAGATTTCCATAGCCAACTAATTTCGATTAGTGCACTTCAAAAAACAAACGGAAACCAAAACCAAAAAAAAATGTTCAAACAATTGAACCAATCACTGGGATATTAATTTGTCAGAAAACAGAAACAATGGGGATTCTCAATCGATGGAAAACATCGAAAAAGTTGCCGAAAAAGCCCGAGAATTGGAAGCCATTTATGATGTTGTACAAGACCCGCTGGTTTTAATCGATTCTGACTTCAATATCCAAAGAGCCAATCTTGCGACCATTTTGTTTGCAAAAAACAATAAATACGACGAACTCTTAGACAAAAAATGTTACGAAGTTTTATACCAACGAACAGATGTTTGTCCTTATTGCCCTAAAATTAACGTAAAATCAAAGGACAAAAATCAAACATCGTCCGCTCCCATCACAAGAGAAATTTTTTTCCGTTCTGAGGACAAAAAACAAACACTCCTTTTAGAATTTTACCCCTACCCTAAACAAGAAGATTTGTTTTGGATGGTAGAAAAAATATCGGATGTTACCAAACAAAGAGATAAAGAAGAAGAATCTTTCCGAATGCGTAACCTTGCATCCTTAGGAATTTTAATATCAGGAATTGCTCACGAATTAAATAACCCTTTAACTGGAATTAGCCTTACTTTACAAAATTTAAAGGCAAATTGGCAAAACCAACCACCAGAACAAATTGAAAAAAGATTGGATATGATTAGGAACGATATCTCTCGTGCTGCCATCATTGTTTCTGATATCATCTCATTTGCAAAAACAGACAAAGTAAAGGTCACTTTAGGTGACATCGTTGAAACCATTAACCGTGCAAAAGATACTGTGATTCGGCTTTATCCCCACCTAAGTAAAAACATCAACTGGCGTATCACATGTGACCACGAATACCAATTCCCTTTCCACCCAGGGAAGATGGAAAGGTTATTTATGAATTTATTTCGTAATTCCTTACAAGCGTTTGATTACAGACCAGGTGAAATCGCAATTGAAATTCGAAAAACCAAAAATTGGCTCCACATCATCGTGGAAGATAATGCAGGAGGAATTCCTGATGCGATCATCCAAAAGATATTCGATCCATTTTTTACAAGTAATAAATCAGGAACTGGAACTGGGCTTGGACTTTCGATCTGCCATTCCATCGTCAAAGAACATGATGGAAATATCTCTGTTAAATCAGTGGAACAAAAAACAAGATTTACGATCTCTTTTCCGCTCACTAATGACATCACGGAGCCAAATTCATGAAACAATCCATTCTTATCGTTGAAGATATCCATTCAATTCGTGAAGCCATCATGGATTTATTAAGTGCAAAATTTAATGTCTTTGGTGCAGAACATTTTGAAGAAGCAGTTTGGTATTTATCAAATGAAAAAATTAACTTAACCATAACCGATATTCGATTACCTGGTAAATCAGGTATAGACCTTGTAAAACTCATCCAAAAAGAATTCCCAACTGTTCAATATGCATTGATGACTGCATACAATATCAATGAATACATAAAATATGCGAAAGACCTTCAAATTTGGAACATTATACCCAAGTATAGTTTTTTAGATATCCATCTAATTGAAGTGATGGTAGAAAAATTATTATCAAATGATATCTTTGGAATTGAAAAGTATTTTGCAAAAGACTTCAAAGTACTAGACCAAAACATTAATAGTGAATTTGAAGAAGCACCTAACAATGGAATTGTTTACAAACAAATTAAATCAGACCAAGACAGGTCCATCCTTTGCGGCAAAATCTCGAAAAATTTAATCCAATTGGGTGCTCCCAAAGCCATCCAACAGGTGTTAGAAGAATTAACTTCCAATGCGATGATCCGTGCTCCTCGTACAAACGAAGGGGAATACAAATACCAATTTGAAATACCTAGCCATGACATGGTTGTTCCACTCGATAATATCCAACTGATGCCAGATGATTATTTTTTAATCGGTTATGGTTCTACTGATAGTACAATTTTTATCGTAGTTCGCGACCAATTCGGATCCCTGCGCAAAGAAGAAATTTTACACCGTTTGGATCGTCATATCAGCATAGATGAAACAACTGGATTTCCAAAAGGTTTAGAAGACAGCCATGGAAGAGGCCTTTATATCTGTAGGGAAATTTCAGACCAACTGATCTTTAATATCAAACCAGGTGTTTGCACAGAAACCATTGCCATGATCAACCGAGAAGGAAGAACTGGTTTTAAATCTTTATCAATTTACGAAGTGTAATTAAATTTATAACATTTGAAACTGCACTAAGTCAGTTTTCGTTTCCATATAAAAAACAGAATCTGTTTTTCCTGGGAAAAATCGAATGGGAAATTCAGAGGGTGAAATTCTTTTTTTGCGAATCAAATTCCCTTTTGGAGTATAAAACTGAAGTTCTGAATCCACAGCTGCCACAACAAAATGATCATTGGCAAAAATTGATTGGTAAACACCCACTTGTTTTGTTTTGTTTTTTTCCCAAACCAATTTCCCATCTTCATAATACTGCAATGAATCTGGAGTTTGCAAAAAAAGATTCCCTTCGTTACTTGTAGCTAAATACAATTGATGTGGGTAAAACTTTACCAACGGAAATTCTTCTACGACTTCACCTTTTTCATCTAAGTTAAGGATCCAATCTTTGTCATTTACTGAAAAATGTACAGATACAAACTTACCATCAGGAGAGATTGACAAAGACTTAAAAAAAGAATTTTCTTTCTCTTTCGATAAATCAAATCCATATCTTAAATTAGCTTTTTCATCTAACCTATAAATTTCCCCACCAGAAAACAATACAACACAACCTTTGTTTTTAGTATCAAATTGGTAATCAGTCAGAAACCTACCATTTAACTCCTGTTTTCCGATTCTGTTTCCACTTTCATCAAGTAAAAACACCGTGTTGTTATCTCCTGATAAATACAAAACAGGAGAAGCAAAATAACCACTACGTGGGTATGAATTAATAGGTTTTTTCCAAAACAACTCACTACTATCTGAGAAAAAATTAACTTCATCTCCAATTTTTTCATATAACAGATACCCATTCCCTAAAAGAGGAAAATCGATTAAATATTTTGGATCAATCTCGGGGCGGGAACTCGTTTTAAAGGAATAAAACTGTTTGTTGTATTTATAACCATTGATTGTTTTGATTGGATCCTCGCCAAACTTCGGAGGATTGGTGCCAAATTTTCCTTCCAAATTCCATATCCAAGTCTCACGAATACTCGGAACAAATTTCAAATCCACATCCCAACTAAAATAAAACAAAAGAAAAAATCCGATGGAATAGAATATGTTTTGAAGCATAATTTATATGACCCTTTTTTTTAATGATTGGTAAATCAAAAATATTGCAGTGTTACTTGCATTTTCACGTATTGCTTCCCGATTACCAGGAAATACATACCGAAACACAGTGGTTTCTCCATTCGGTTCTTTAATCCCGATACAAACCGTACCGACTGGTTTACCTTCACTACCACCGTCTGGCCCTGCGATTCCCGTGATGGATATTCCAAAATCTGTCCCTGTTTTTAGGCAAAGACCATCCACCATCGCTTTTGCCACTTCTTCACTGACTGCACCAAATGAGTTTATTGTTTCACTGGGAATCCCAAGTAATTGGGACTTCATTTCATTCGAATATGTTAAAAAACCACCCATAAAGTAAGCACTGGAACCAGGTTGTTCTGTTAATTTTTTACCCAGTAATCCACCAGTACAACTTTCCACTACAGAGATTGTCAAATTTTCACCTAACAATCGCTCGTGTACAAAACTAAATACATCATCTGAGATGATATTTGGATATTGTGTTTCCAATCGATTGATGATCTGATCTAGCAAATTTTGATTTGTCGATTGAAAAATACATTTGATATAACCACGGTTTGCCGTAACACCCCATTCCGCTTCCTTGAAGAATTCATCTCTATTTGGTTCAATAAAATCATTTTGGAATAATGATTCACCTATGTTCCACAACCATTTTGTTTTTTGGAGTAAGTTTTCACGAGGGTAAAGTTTTTTTAGTTCAGGAACTAACCTACGTTTAAACATTTCAGTCATCTCGGAAGGAACACCTGGCATACATACCAAATAGGAATTTTCTCCAATCACTTCCACAAATCCTACTGCAATGCCTACAGAATTGTCTAAAGTCTTACATCCTTCAGGAACAAATGTTTGGCGAAACACATTGGGAAGGATATCTTTATATTCTTTTCCCCTTGATTCATAAATTTTAGTGAGTCGAAGTTTTGCTTTTTCAACTGAATAGGATGTTTTCCCTGTTAATTTTAAAACAGTTTCCAAAGTATAATCATCTTCTGTGGGACCAAGCCCACCCGTCATGATGACAAGCACTGGTTTTTCCTTTGCAAGAGTTTGCAGGGATTGTAACTCAGATAGAATCAAATTTGGATCATCAGGCAAAGTAATGAATTTTTTAACCTTCCACCCGAGTTCAAACAGTTGATTCGCAATCCATCCTGAATTGGTATCAAGACTTCGTCCTGCTGTTAATTCCGATCCAGTAGAAAGGATCACAATAAATGGTGACATCATCCTTCTACTTCTTTTGACATTTTTTCAGGTGAAGAGATACCAAGAAGTTCTAAACCTGAAGCAATCGCCAATTTCGTAACATAAATCAGAAGTAATAATTGTTCCCTTTCCTCTCCTACTTTCTCTTTGATACGGTTATCTTTATGGGAATAAAATTTAGTAAATGCTTTACTCAGTGATTGTAGGTAGTTTGTTAGGCGATGAGGTTCAAGATGAGTTGCAGTATCGTAAACTTCTTCCTGAAAACGGGAAACCCAAAAAAGAAGCCTAATCCGTTCCTCTTGTTGGAATTGTTCATCTTTTAATTCAGAAGGAAATTTCCATTCCGATATATTCATTTGTAACTCACGGAAGATGGAACAGACTCTGGCATGCGCATATTGGATATAAAAGACAGGATTTTTATCTGATTCATCCTTCGCTAAATCCAAATCAAAATCAAGAGGAGCATCAGAACTTCTCATAAGGAAAAAATAACGACCTACATCTTTTCCATTTTTTCCTAGATAAGCCAACAAATCTCGCATTGTTTGGAAGATACCCAATCGTTTACTCATCTTCACTTTTTCTTTGTTTTCGATGAGATTCACTTGTTGCGCTATGAGAACCATAAAACTCTCTTTTGTTTTTCCAAAAGATTCCACTGCCCCTTTTAAACGAGCAATGTAACCATAATGATCTGGCCCCCAAATATCAATGATTTTGGTAAATCCTCTTTTGTATTTATCAAAATGATATGCAATGTCTGCCATAAGATAAGTAGGTCTTCCATCTTCCCTCCGTATCACGCGATCTTTATCATCACCGTAATGTGTAGATAAAAAATGGAGTTTTCCATCGATGGTGGATACGTCTTCCTTTTTCAAAAGGGTTGGAACCTTTTCCACCTCACCCGATTCGTGCAAACTTCTTTCACTGTAAAACTTATCGAATTGCACACCAAATAAATTTAAGTCTTCCTTTTGTCGACTCAGGTTATATTCAACTGCATACTTTGATAAAAACTGAATACAATCTTCCCAATTTTTATTTTGGATCCAGTCCCCTACTTGTTTTGAATGTACCAAGTCTTGAAGTAATTCATTGGCGATATCTTTTATGTATTCCCCTCTGTAACTTTCTTTGGGTAATACACGTTTTTCTATCAGTGAAAATATGGACTCGTCAGATTCTTCTTCTTGGAAGGAGATATGATCCCCCTTACTTTCAAAAATTCGAAGTAAAACGGCCACTCCTAGTAAATAAACTTGGTTCCCGTAATCATTTACATAAAACTCTCGTTTGACGGTATGACCTAAACTTAATAATAAATTTGCCAACGCATCACCATAAGCTGCTGAACGAGCAGATACAATATTCATGGGACCTGTAGGGTTAGCGGATACAAATTCCAACAAAATTGTTTCCAAAACTTCTGCTTTCGCAAAGGATACAGCAGGTGACATGACCTTTGAAACATACCCAATTAAAAACGAAGGCCGGATTCTAAAATTGATAAAACCAGGTGGAGAAAAAGAAACAAAATCAAAGAGAGAATCATTTTTGATCTCGGAAAGAACCCCTTCTGCAATGTCCTTTGGATTTAATTTTAATAGATTTTTATTTTCTAAGGCAAAAGGAGAAGAGTAATCTCCAAATTTTTCGTCCCTCGAATATTCAATTCGAATTTTAAAATCATCAAACGGGATTTCAACATTTTGTTTTTGTAAATAAGACTTAACGGCAGACTCTAATTCTGCGAGGACAATATTCTTTAATAATTGATTGGCTTTCATTTTAATATTTAATTTCCATTTTTAATTTGTCTGAATTTTCCCATAGTTCAAAACTTTTGATTTTAAATCGGGATACAAAATTGGGAATGGATTCTTCTTTTTCCCGTAGGATCGTTTGGAAGATTTCATTCTTTGGTTTTGATTTAGGGCCAAATGAATTTTGTTTTAGATTTTCAGTTTTGAGTAAAATTTGGAACAGAGCAAGGAAAACCGAAAAGGTCATCACAAGTAAGGTGGTTTTAGTTATAAAATTCATAAATCCCCTATCGTTCGATAAAACTCAAAATATGATTTTAATTCTTTTCCAAATAGAGAACGTATAAATTGATTCAACATCATATCACCTTCCTTATATTCAAACTCTCTCGGAAAAATAGACAAAACATTTGAAAATTTCTTAGATAACATTGTATGAAATAGTTTTAAAACAGGCAAATGATCTTTGGAAATGGGATGGCAATCGGAACATAAAAATTCACGAGAATCAACTGAAAAATAGGCTTTTGATTTGGTGAGGACTTCCTCCCCACAGGTATGGCAATAAAATTCCGTAGGAAAATGGCCCATATGTGTGAGTGCCCTGATTTTAAAAAATGGTAAAATTTCCTTTCGAAAACCATTCGTATTACTTGTTTCCAAACTCCCTGAAAGTAATTGGAATAAAAAAGGATGATTTTCTCCTTCAGGATACAATTGGGAAGTAAGTTCCGTCATATACAAAACAAAAAGAGTTCCAATATAATCAGACTTTAATTCATCAAATCGTTTGATGAGATGGATTTCCTTTGTCGATTTCCAATCTTTCTCGGCTTGGTCATAAAAATCAACTTCTACTAAACAACCTATCTCCGTTGAAATGATGGCACGACGTTTGGACTTACGAATCCCTTTACTGATAAAATTCATCCGTATTTGGGATTCCCCTGCAAGACTAATCAGTCGGTCACTGTCACCAATGTCTTTACTTTGGATGATGATTCCTGTTTCTTTTCGTATTGCCATTTATGTTGCAAATACCAAATCCAAACATTCATCTTCCATTTTTCTCATTAAGACAGCATCCTCTTCATTGGTTTCATGGTCATAACCAAACAGATGCAAGATACCATGCACAAGAAGTCGATAAAATTCATCAATGACTGAATGCCCTATTTCAATTGCTTGTTTCCGGCAAGTTTCCATAGAAATCACTATTTCACCTAAAATTTGAAACGGTATTTTTAATGAATCATCATACAATGGAAACGATAAAACATCTGTTGTTTTGGGTTTTCCTCGACGTTCCCCATTGATCTCAGACATCATTTGGTCATTCACAACTAACACCGAAAGTTCCAATGATTGTAAAAATTCAGGAGCTAAATACCTTAAAATCAGGTCACAGTTTTGGATGATTAACTCTGGATCGATTTCCTCTTGGTTTGTTTCGTCATTCCAATTTGTGAAAACCTGAAGTTTTGGATTCATGATTTTGATTTTTTAGTGTTCGCAGTTTCCAATGCCTTTGTATCCTCTGGTTTCGGATATTTAGGTCTTTGGTGTAAACTGGAAAGTAAAACTTCTTTAAAACTCGCTTTGATGATTTCTAAATCACCAATCGTTAGACCACTTTCATCCAACTGGTTTTCTGCTAATTTTGAATTGATAATTTTACGAATTAGTTCATCCAAACTTTCAGGAGATACCTCATCTAACGAACGTGATGCTGCCTCTAATGAATCGGCAATCATCACAATGGCTGTTTCCTTACTTTGTGGTTTTGGACCTGGGTATTGGAAATCTTTTTTGTTTATATTTTTACGTGCGCTACTCGAGATTTCTTGTAATGCTTTATGATAAAAGAATGCCATAGTGGATGTTCCATGGTGTTCTGGGATAAAACTGATGATCTCACGTGGAAGCCTTGCTTTTTTCGCCATTTCAATCCCATCTAACACATGATCGATGACTGTTTTTGCGGCAAGTGCTGGATTGTTTTTATCAATGTGCTCGGGTTTTGGGATTAAATGTTGGTTTTCCACAAAAAAACCAGCATTTGGAATTTTACCGATGTCATGGAAGTAAACTCCTACTCGCACAAGAAGCCTGTCCAAATTAAGATTTTGAGCTGCTCTTTCGGAAAGTGCTGCCACCATAAAGGTATGTGTATAAGTGGAAGGAGCTTTGGTGAGAAGTTGTTGTAACAATGGATGGCCTGTATCGGCCAGTTCAATCAATTTAAAACGTGTTGGGATATTAAAAATATACTCATAGAGAGGGAGTAAAAACTGAACCGCAGTGGCACTTGCAAATCCATTTACAAAACACATCACAGTGATTCGGAAGAGATTGGAGTTGCTTAAGTCCTTAAAAAATCCAGCACCACTGGAGACAAAAAACTCCCTACCATCAAACAAATAACCCGCCGTAGTCACAAGGATTTGGACAAAAGTGAGTAAAAAACCGGCTTTTAAAAAATCGATTCGTTTGAGTAACCTTCTGCCATAAATCGAACTCATCACAGCAACGGTGAACGCTAACATAAACGAAGTGGGATTGTATCTCGAAGCAAAAAAAACTGCAAAGGCTAAAAAGAATCCTATCGCTATGGAAAGTTGTTCATCGTATACGAAACCGAGTAATAAACAAAGCATTCCCACTGGAACAAACATGCCAAAATAATAAACTGCCGATAAATCACTGTCAGTTGCATAAAATACTTTGGATAATAAATAAATGGAAGCAATCACAATCCAAAGTGTAAAAAAGATGATGAGGTTACTCGAAAGATCATTCAATCGGTTTGGTCTATAACGAATCAAATAAAATCCCACAATGACTATGAGCACACATTGAGTGAGAAAAATGGAAATGATAGAAGCAAGGTTTGCCCTAGTCGCATACAAATTCATCATATCCAGTTTTAACTTCACTTCTGGTGTGATGACATCCCCTGCTCTAACAATGATTTCATTTGCTTGGATTCTACTTTTTTGAACAACAACAGCACTGGCTGCTTTTACCCTTGCATTTTCAGTCTCTTCTGGGTTATAATTACAAGCAGGATAAGAGTATACATAATACAATCCTATCCTTGACACTGCCTTTAGAAGTGAATCGGAAACGTTTGGTAATTTCTCGGAAGCTAACTTTGATAAGACGGCAGTAACTGGTCCATCTTTGTATATTTGAGAACGAGGAATGACTAAATTTCCATCAATGATGGTGGTGTGGTCTTGTGTTCCAATGTTACGAATTTTAGCACCTGCTTTGTCTAATTCCTTCGCAAATGGTAAATCCTCTTTCACAATACAATACTTAGAAAAAATCAAATTTGTATATTGTTGGATGAAGTTTTTTAATTTGTCTTTCCTTGGATAATCTAAGATCGCTTGGATTTCTTCGTTTGTACGATTACGCCATCTTGGTATCCGGTCTTTTACAACAGAAGGGTTGGATTTTCCTTCTTGGAGTAAAATACGAAGGATTTCTAAATCCTCTGATAAATTGGTATCAATCCCAGCTACTAAAACTCCAAAGTCTTTATCAAATGCAAAGGGAACATTCGATTTTGCTTTTTGTTTTTCTAAATTGGTTTTTTCGATATCTTCGTAAGAAAATTCTTTTACCGATTGGATGGTTTCTGGTGCAATTTTCCCTTCTGAAAAAAGTCCATCTGGGTCAGTATTCACTTTGGATTGCCCAAAGAAGGGTATCGAAAGCACATAAGTTACAAATAATAACGTAAGCGAAACCAAAATGATTTGGATGTTACGAACAACTGAGACAGGTCTAACTTTTGTTAAAAAGTCAGTCACACTCGTCATGGAAGAATCAAAGATCGCTTTCATTGTTTTTTGTTAAATAGGCTTTCGTTTTCTTCAAATCGTCGGACAATCGATTCCACAATCGGGTGACGGGTGATGTCTTCCCTTCCGAAAAAAATTGTCTCTATTCCATTCAAATTTCTGAGAGTGTAAACTGTTTTTTCTAGGCCTGATTTTCCATGGGCAAGGTCAATTTGTGTGGCATCACCCGATATCGCCATTTTGGAATTTTTCCCAAACCGAGTGAGGAACATTTTAAGCTGTGGTAATGTACAGTTTTGGGCTTCATCTAAAATGATAAAGGAATGAGAAAGGGTTCGACCTCGCATAAAGGCAATCGGGGCAATTTCAATTTTTCCCACTTGTAAGTATTCACTTGTTTTTTCAAAACCGATACATTCATGTAACGCATCATAGATGGGACGAAGGTAGGGATTTACTTTTTGTGTTAGGTCACCAGGTAAAAATCCTAAGTTTTCTCCTGCTTCCACTGCAGGCCTTGTGAGGATGAGCCTATCCACTTCTCCTGTTTGCATCATACGGCAAGCAGTGGCGATCGATAAAAATGTTTTCCCAGTCCCAGCAGGTCCCATGGCAATCGTGATATAGTTTTTATGAAGGCTATCCACAAAACTTTCTTGGTTTTTCGTCCGAGGGAAGATAGGTTTCCCTTTGAAGGTGACAAAAATTTTGTCTTTGGGTGTCCAAGATTCTCCTTCCTTTTGGAAGTCAGGGGAACCAGGGGTTGGCCATCCACCACTTGAGTCTTTTACCTTATTCACCAAGTAATCGATATCAAAAAAAGAATACTCTGATTTGTCTGGTCTTCGTTTGAAGTTTTCTTCTACTTTCTGGAATGTATCCAGTGCCACTTGTACATGGTCAGCGTTCCCTTGGATGATGAGAGATTTTCCCCGTGGGATGAGTTTTACATTGAGTCGACTTTCCCATAACGGGAGTTTGCTGTCACTAATCCCACATACCGTTTGGTAGAGGGATTCTTCCTGGAATGTAAAACTTTCATCCATACTAAATTGTGACTACCCTAAGTTTGAGTTCTTCTAATTGTTTTGCTTCGACTGGGCCTGGCGCTTCACTCATCATACAAGTTCCTTTTTGTGTTTTTGGAAAAGCGATGACATCACGGATCGATGTTCCACCAGTGAGTAACATCATAATCCGGTCCACTCCAAAGGCAATCCCACCGTGTGGAGGAGCACCAAAGGATAACGCATCGAGTAAAAATCCAAACTTGGATTTGGCATCTTCTTCTCCAATCCCAATTGCCTCCAGTACGAGACTTTGGATTTCTGGGTTGTGGATACGAATTGAACCACCACCAATCTCTGTTCCATTGAGAACTAGGTCATATGCTTTCGCACCAATCGAAGAAAGGTCAACTTCTTTCCCTGCTTTCCAATCCCTTAATTTTTGAAAGTCTTCTTCTTTCGGAGAAGTAAATGGGTGGTGGAGGAAGGTCCAAGTTTTTGTGGTTTCATCCAACTCAAACATAGGAAAATCAACCACCCAATGGAAACTATAAGGGACCTTAGGTGGATCGTATTTTTCTGATAATTTCAAACGTAACGCACCAAGGGAAGCATTTACAATCTTAGACGAATCGGCTCCAAAAAATACCATATCCCCTTCTTTGGAACCAACTGCTTTGGCGATTGTCTCTAAGGCTTCCGGTGTGAATCGTTTTGTGATCGTAGATTCGAGTCCGTTTGCTCCATGTTTCATGTAAGCAAGGCCTTTGGCACGGAAGTCGCGGGATAACCATGCGGTGAGGTCTTCAATTTCTTTACGTGAGATAGTCGAACCACCTGGAACACATATTGCTTTGACAACACCGCCACCTGCAATCGCACCAGTAAAAACTTGGAAGTCACATGACTTCACAAGATCAGATACATTCACAAGTTTCATTCCAAATCGAATGTCTGGTTTATCAGAACCGTATTCTTCCATCGCCACATGGTATGGCATTGTCATAAAAGGAGCATTCACTTCTAAATGAAAAACTTTTTTTAAAGCATAAGCCCACATAGCTTCGATTTCACGACGGATGTCTTCTTCAGTGACAAAGGAAAACTCCATATCGAGTTGTGTGAATTCAGGTTGGCGATCAGCACGTAAGTCTTCATCCCGAAAACATTTTACAATTTGGAAGTATCGTTCCATTCCTCCAATCATAAGGATCTGTTTGAAAAGTTGTGGGGACTGCGGGAGAGCATAAAACTCACCAGCATTCAAACGAGATGGCACAAGAAAGTCACGTGCTCCTTCAGGAGTGGATTTATTTAAAATGGGAGTCTCAATTTCTAAAAAGGAATGTTGGTCCAGGTATTCTCGCAGAGCAAACGTTAGTTTGTGTCGCAATACCAAACGATCTCGAAGTTCTTCCCTACGCATATCGAGGTAACGATACTTCAAACGAATTTCTTCCCCTGACGGATCAAATTCATCTAAGGTAAATGGTGGAGTTTTGGATGTATTTAAGATTTCGATTGCTTCTGCAATGAGTTCGTATTTCCCTGTTTCCATTTTGGGATTCACAGATTCTGCATCGCGTAAGGCAAGTTTTCCTTTGACAGCAATCACATACTCGGAACGAATTTTTTCGACTTTGGAAAAATCATCTCCGAGGATTTCTTTACGTGCAACAATTTGTAAAATTCCAGAACGATCCCGAAGGTCGATAAAGATTACCCCTCCTTGGTCGCGGTAACGGAAAGCCCAACCAGAAAGGAATAATGTTTTTCCAACAGACGCATCTGAGACATTTGTGGCGCTAATTCTATTTTTGTATTCTGATGTTACCCAGTGATTCAATTGAAAACCTCTTATAATGGAACGTTATCGAAACGACTGATTTTCGGATTGAACATCAATGGAAAATCGGCCGTTGCTCCCGCTCTGTTTTTGGCGATGATGATCTCAGCCATCCCCCTTTTATTAGGGTCAAGCTCTTCGGGAGGTTTCACCATTTCTTCCCGATAAATAAAACATACAATATCCGCATCCTGCTCAATAGCACCTGACTCCCGTAAGTCGGAAAGTTGTGGCCTTTGGTCTTTGGAGCGGTTCTCAATGGAACGGTTCATCTGCGATAAGGCAATGATGGGACAACCCACTTCCCGTGCCATTTGTTTGAGTCCTCTGGAAATATTGGCAACCTCTTGTTGGCGCCCACCCATCGCAGCTTTCGGATCACTCATAAGCTGCAAGTAATCCACAATCACTAGGCCCACTTCCTCTGTGGTGCGAAGTTGGCGTAACCTTGCCGAAAATTCTTGGATCGTCAAATACCCAGAGTCATCAATGTAAAGACTTGCCGAAGTGATATTCCCAATACTATCTTTGAGTTGTGTCATCTGTGCTGAAGTGAGTGTTCCCGCTTTTAAGGCATAGGAATCAATCCTTGCATCAGCACTGATGAGTTTGAGAAGCAGTTCGATCCGACTCATCTCGAGAGAAAAAATAACAACCGTTTTACGTTCTTTTAATGCTGCATTGGCTGCAATGTTCAAAGCAAATGTTGTTTTCCCATTTCCTGGACGGGCCGCAAGGATCATAAGTTCGTGTGACTTAAGTCCAGTGGTTGCCATATCAAGTCCCGTAAAATGGGTTTTTAAACCATTAATTCCACCAGTTCCGTTTTGGCTTGCCGCCACCACATTTTTGATATAATCAATGAGAGCGTTGGCATCGTCTTTGACTTTCCGTAAACCCTTGGATCTCTCTTGGCGAGAAATATCCATTAACGACTGCTCTACGAGACTAAAAACAGAATCGTTTTCACCCGGTTCAATTTTGACTTTATCAATGGCTTGATTCAGTGCTTCGACATACTTCCGTCTGTCGGAAACACGTTTCACACGACGCACGTAATACTCTAACGGCTGAAAGGGGACGGTATCTTTGTAGAGAGATGTGATGTATTCCAAGTCGCGAGATTCGTCTTTAAAAAGACGTTTTTCTCGCATTTGGTTTGTGACCGTGACTAGGTCAATGTTTGTCCCTTCATTAATGAGGTCCGTCACTGCTTCGAAGACTCTTCTATGGGTATCCATATAAAAGTCATCGGGACTCAGACCTAAGTCTTCCTGCCCGGCTACCCCTCGCATGAGTAGGTAACCGATTAAGTTCTTCTCAGACTCTATCTCCTGAAGGGGGTTAGAATTCATCGAAAAAGCGTTAGTGTAAGACTATGCTTGGCCGACGACTTTCACTACGATTTGAGGCACAACACCTTCAGCCAAACGAACTTTGATTTTGAACTCACCAACTGATTTAATTGGCTCGCCTAATTCAAGTTTACGTTTGTCGAGTTCTACACCAGTGTTTTTAATTGCCAGAGCAATATCATTCGCTGTTACAGAACCAAAAAGTTTGTCGTTCTCACCCACTTTCACTTTCACTTCGTAAGTTTTACCTTCAATCGAAGAAGAAAGTTCTTTCATCACTTTTACACGTTTGTCACGTTTTAATTCAGCGAGTCTTTTTTGGTGGATAGCTGCTTTCGTGTTTCCGTCGTTTGCACGAACGGCAAGTCTTCTTGGAATGAGAAAGTTACGTGCATAACCATCAGCAACTTCTTTTACATCCCCAGCATCACCAAGATTTAATACGTCTTTTTGTAATACAACTTTCATCCGTAACTCCTACAGAACTTTGAACGGTAATAAACCGATGGATCTGGATTTTCTGATTTCACGAGCAAGAGCTCTTTGGTGTTTGCCACAAGTTCCTGTGATCCTTCTTGGAATGATTTTACCACGATTGGTTACAAATCTTTCTAAGATATCAACTCGTTTGTAATCAAGACCTGCAAGTAACGCTTTGTCAGCGCAGAACTTACATACTTTCTTTTTGTATTTTGCGTTTTTACGACCGAACTTACCTTCTCCGTCTTTACCACGGAAACCACCTTTTTCGTCGTCATCCATCCCGTCCATACTGTCTCGGGAATCTATTCTTGTATCATCAATATTTGTCGTTTCACTCATTGTCATCACCTATCAAAAAGGAATGTCGTCATCACCGGCTGGATAATCATCATAACCACTACTTACGCCGGAATCATAAGAATTGGAACTGTCAGATCGGTCTCCGGATCCGCCACCTTGTCCTTGACCACCTAATAGTTGTGCGGTCTCGACATACACGCGGATCTTTGAGGCTTTTTTGCCTTCAGGAGTTTCCCATGACTGTTGTTGGAGTCTACCTTCGATTGCTACTTGTTTACCCTTGCCTGCATATTGTTTTAAAATGTCAGCAAGTCGGCCCCATGCAACGCAGTCGAAATAATGAGTTTCCTCTTTTTTTTCGCCGTTCGTCACATAAACTCTGTTATTTGCAATTGAAAAATTGACAACAGAACTTCCGTTCACCGATTTAAATTCCGGATCACGAGTCATACGACCGATGAGTAGTACTTTGTTTAGATCGTTAGCCATTTGCCCTAATTACGAGGGTTTTTAAGATGTTGGCATTGAGTTTAAATTCATGCTCAATCTTGATAACTTCTGCGGGAGATCCAGAACACTTAGTGAGTATAAAGTGACCTTGTTCGTCTTGTCCAACGGGATGCCAGAGTCTTTTAGAACCCCAATCCTCTTCGCCTTGGATCGTGAAGTTGTATTTGGAGAGAAGTTCCTTAACGGCAGACTTCGTCTCTTCTACATTCCCTTCACGAAGAATATTCGTGATTTCGTAGTTTCTCATATTTCTCCTATGGGTATACCTACATAGAAACACTTGTAGGTAGAAGAATTTGTTAGTTTCCACTAGGGTTTTGGTTATGGGGCCTTGGGTCAATGGAATTTCTTCTTGGAGCCTTGAATCCCTTCGCATTCTATGTAATTTCTGACAGTTTATGGGTGAAAAATCAAATTTTCCAGAAGTTTGGGGCCTGGGCCTAGGTCTCTTTTTAGCACTTTATGCTGGTTTTTTAAACCACATCACTCCCAAAGAACCAGCTCTCGACAACCATTCTGGATTTGAATCCACTCTGCTAGGGCTCGAGATGGCAGAAACACCAAAACAAGTGCAAGACCTCATTGGCATCCCCGATACGATCGATTTTTTCCACCTTTCCACAGAATACCGTCGGGTTCATTATTTTGACTTTGGATTTATCTTTTGTTATTTGGCGTTTCTCACCTATACAGGCCATTATGCAGGTCGTAAAGTGCGTCCCATCTTTCTCAAAATTTTTATGGGAATGATCCTACTCCTTGTGATCGCAGGATTTGCCGACCTCATCGAAAACATTCTCATACTCAATATTCTAGATGCAAAAACAGCAGAAGAGATGACCCCTTCCTTGGAGTATCTAAAACCCACATCGCAACTCAAATGGTTTTGTTTGTTTTCCTATGTGGCGATTGTGTCCGTATACTTTTGGTTATACGAAAAAGGTTGGATTTTAAGAAGTGCTGCTCTTCTATTTTTTACAGGTTTTTTCCTTCAGGTGTTTTCCATCATCCGCACCAATTTACTCGAACTCAGTTTTCCCTTTTTTGCTTTGGGAATGGTGTGCAGTTGGTTTCATTATGGTTTTAGTTTGGCTTTTAGTTCCTTTTCAAAAAAAACATAACCCCTTCCCCCTGAAATCACAAGTTCCGTCCCAAGTTGTTTACAAAGGATGGCATACTCTTTTAAGAAAGTTTCTGCTTCTCTTGGACCCAAAGGGAAAAAATAATGATCCCCTGGAAGGTTTTGGTGTTTTCCAAACACTGGGATCACTTCCACAAACAAAAGTTTGTCGCCTTCAAAATGAGTCACAACAGAAATATTGTGTTTTAAGTATTGGTTTTTGGATCCAAAGAAAAAATTACCAAGTGAATACACCACAATCCCTTTGGGAAAAACTTCGATCCCTTGCGGGACGTGGGGGTGGTGTCCAATGATCACCTTATAACCGGCGTTAATCAAATATTTGGCAGCGTTTCGTTCCGTGTCCATGGGTGTGGGGTTGTATTCCACTCCCCAATGAACGGATAATACATTCACTTGCCCAGGTTTTGTTTTTTTGATGAGTTTTTCTGCAGTCGCTACACGGAAATAGGCGGCACCTGGTGAATTTGTTCCCGAAAATAACCTAGTTTCTCCTGTATCCGAAAAGGAAAACAATCGAAATTCGGTATTCCCCTTTTTCACAAGGATGGGTTGTAGTGCATGATCAGTGTTTTTACCGGCACCTGTATGAAAGATTTTAAATTCATCTAACAGATCTAAGGTTTCAAAAAGTCCATTTTCTCCAAAATCCATTGTATGATTGTTTCCAAGGAAAACTCCATTGATGCCTAGGGCACGAAGGACAGTGAGATCCCTTCTCTCCCCATAAAACACATAGGATTTTCTTTGGTCTGCTGTGGGTGCTTTGTGTAATATTGCTGTTTCTAAATTGATAAAGCGAAAATCAAATTGGTCAAGATAACGAAAAAAACTCCGAAAGGGAAAAAATACATCCTCCGAACGCATGGAATCCCGAACTCCCCAATTAAACATAACATCTCCACCAAACCATAGTTTAGTGGAATTTGCAATTTGAAGTGACTCACCCGTTTCGGTCTGGAACTGGTATAAGTACTTTGTTGGCAATTCCAATGGATCTTCCAAATGTTCCGGAAAATCCGCAGAAAAAAGAAGGATCGGAAATAGAAACAGAGAAACTAAAAACCGAGGTTTCATCTCTTAAAAACGAAATACTTGTGGGGAAACTTCGGTGATGACTGATTTTTTCAATTTGATTTGGATGAGAACATTTTCCTTTTCCGTATCAAGGCTCACTACCTTTGTTGTGATTTCTTTTGGTGGATGGACTTGGGTCACACTTGTTTTTACAATGGCGATGGCTTTTAATCCTCGTTTACCACTTGTTAACTCCAATCGATCCAAATTGCCATCTTTAAAAAAATATTCGTAATCTCCATCAGCCTTGGAAAGAGCAACCCTTGTTTCATTCGGATTGAATTTTGCCTTTGGGTTTTGGATTTCATTTAAATAATTCCCAGTCAGGTATGCATAAATCACTGGAAAAGGAATTGTGTATTTTTTTCCAGAATTTGGATCCTGGATGAGGATGTCCCCCATAGGTAAGGTTTGGATTTCTTTTGTACTTGTTGGTTTGATTTGGATTTGGATTTCGTTTGCGATGAGTTCTGTAAAAACCATTCCAAAAAAACTATCCATCAATTGGATTTTGATTTGTTTAGAATCTTTGGCAAAAAAAACCTTTCCATCCAAATTTACATTTTCCTTTTTTGGTACAAAGGTTTGGATCTGCATGGAGAACTCTGATTTAAAACTTGGGAAATCAGGATTTTTGTCCAATACCTCTTTTAAAAACGTTTGAGAGGAATTGTCTTTAGCGGGTAAATATTTGCCATTTGCTTTTCCTAAAAAATTAGGATCTTCTACTTCTGCTGATTGGCAAGTGAGTGAAAGTAAAATGGAAACAATTGTTAGATAACGTGAAATCATTCTGAAATTTCCTTTTCCACTCGTTTGATTTTTGACACCAAGTCCTTGTTAGACGTCTGTTTGTCTTTTGAAAGTGAAAGTTTAAAAAATTGTACGGCATTCACTGGATCTTTTTTGGCTAAATACACATCACCCAGATGTTCATATATCACAGGGTCTTCAAACCCTCTTTCCAAAGCCAATGAAGCTGCAAAGTTTAGATGTAATAACGCCAAATTGTAATCTTTTTTTCGGTAATAGACCCAACCCAAACTGTCTTGGTAGGCAGGATTATCTGGTTCTAATGTAACTGCCTGAGTTAATAGTTGTTTTGCTTCATCAGGGAACATATCTTTTTCAGCATACAAATAACCTAAATAATTCATGGCATTGGATGCATTTGGATTGAGGGAAATGGTTTTTTTAAGATCCGATTCGGTTTCAGGGAATTGTTTGAGTTTGTCGTAAGCAGTTGCTCTATAAAAATAAAAATTAGGATTAGTTGGATCCATTTCGATGGCTTGTGTATAATCCTTAATACTTTCTTTGTACTTTTCCAATTGGAAATAAGACAAACCTCGCAAATAATAATGAGTTGGATTTGGATTTTCAGAAATGGTCCCGGACAAAATATCCACAGAGACCTTTTCTTTCTTTAAATTACCTTGCAGATACAAATAGGCCAAACGGAATCGCATTCGGAATTTTTTTTCGAGGTCCGAACTCAATGCAATTGCTTCTTTCATCGAAAGGATTGCATGGTTCCATTGGCCTAACATCTCTTGGCAATTTGCAATTTTTTCCAAGTAACTCGCTTTTTCTTCTACTTGGGTGGAGTTTAGTCTTTGTTTCCCTCGTTTGAGGATTTTTTCTGCAAGCCCGTATTGCCTGTATTCATAAGCATACTGTGCGGTTTCTGCATTGATTTGTTCGTAATCAGGATCATTCAATTTATCAGCTAACTCGAGGAAAGCGACGCGTGGTGACAACCTACCAGGATTTGCTTTAATAAAGTTTCGTAGTTTTTCATCTAACCCGATGGTACGACCATTCACCAATTGGTACAAAATGGGGATGATGCCGTCTTTCGGAATTTTTTTCTCTTTTTTTAATGTATCAAAAAACTGAGGTGCTAAATCACGTGCTTCCAAAAAATAAATTTCAGCTAACATGTGCGAGGCGTCTATGTCTCTCGAGTTTTTTTCTCTAATTTGTTCCAAATAAAATTTGGACATTTTGAAATCGCCTAAAACAAAATAAATTTGTGCTAACCGAAACAATACTTCCATATCATTTTTATTGACTGAGTTGTATTCGTTAAAACGTTTGATGGCAATTTTTGGGTAATCTAACTTATAATTAAGTTCACCTAAAGATTTTGCTGTGATGTATTTGTATTTGGAATGATTGTCCCTTCTTTCAATGACAAAAGAAAGAGCAGTGTAATACAATAAGGATTGATTCCACATCTTTCGTTCAAAGTATAAATTCCCAAGTAAATACAAAAAGTCAGGATCATTGGGAAAAGAAACCAGATCACGTTCCAATACTTCTGTAGCCTTCGTTAAGTCTTGTTCCCGAAGGCGAATCCTCATTTGTAAAATTACGAGTTCTTTTGTGACTTCTTTTGTGTTCTGTTTTGCAATTTCAGACCATTCCCAAGCTTTACCTGGGTAACCTAACTCCAAATAATTTTGTGCTTGGATTTCCGCAGATTGGGCACTTGGACCTTGACCTTTCTCTTTTAAACAGGTGTGGTATTTGTCTAAAAACGATACAGAGTTCTCAAACCCAAGTTTTGCCTCTGTTGTCTTTTTACGGTTGTTTGCTTGGTACCCATCAATTTGTTCGTAGATGGCCCGAGAGAGTAAGTATTCACTTGGAACTCCTGGCTCAAGGAGGGAACAATCTTTCTGTTTCGGGGTTGGATCTGCCTGGTTTGGAAAAACAGAAAGAAAACATAAGAAAACAAAGAGGAATTGGTAGTTTAGAGTTTTAATTGCTTGAAACATCAGTAGATTCCGGCAAAGATCGGGTACAGGGACAATCCTTGAACCAAATCTTCCGAGAAAATTTAAAATACATTCTGGCTGTTCTCTTCGTGTGGGCAATCACTTTCCCATGGATTCTGAGAAACAAGGACACGATCCTTGCCAAAATCACCCTCACTTACAATTCGTTTTTTGGTTACCCCAATCCACGGATCGCTCACTCACTCATTGCCAAAGGGGATGCGGTTCTCGAAGGTAGAAAGGAAGGAGGGACAAACCTCCTACAAACCATCAGCCAATTCTTTAGCGCTGAAGAAAATGGAAAAGGCACGATTTTGCCCCTCGACCTTACTCTCATGGAAAAAGCCTGCCTCTACTTTCGCAGTAAAGAACATGTGGAGGACCATTTTTTAGAACTGACTTGGCGGGAAAAAGCAAGTGATTGGGGCTCTCCCCTTTTCCAAAGAATGGCACCACAAGGGGAATTAACACTCGGTCCCAATCCCAAAGAGTATTGGAACTCACACATTGAAGCGGTGTTAACAGCTCTTGATTATTACAAACGTGCCTTACGATTTTCAGGTCCCGAACTCATTGCACCAAAAAAAATAGAATCGGTTGCATGGGCCAGTTGTAGACCAAGTGAAATCCTACTCGCCTACAAAACACATATGGTCGAAACAGAATCTTATGTTCTAAAAAAACTGACTGAACTTGAAAAAGTTCCAAGTGGCCTCAGTGCTGTCCAAAAACGAAGTGTGGTTCTCTCCTCCATCAAACGAAGTGATTTTTCAGAAGTTTCGGCAAATGATTATTTGGAATCCTTACTCAGACAAATCCTTCTCACTGGGATGAAAAATTTTTCTCCAAGAGAAATGGATGATATTTACGAACGAATCTTATACTTCGTTGGAGCAGATGAAAGAGAGTATTTAAAATTTAAATTTCGTCGTGCCGAACTATATTTCCAATTAGGCAGTGAAGAAGAAAATTATTTCCAAAAAGCAGCCACTGAATTTAAAGAATCTGCCAATATCCAATTAGCGTCAGAAATGGAGGATATCAACTTACCTGCGTTACTTGTCCATGAATTTGAGGCAAAATTAAAACAAGCAGAAAGTTATCATAAACTAAAAGAAAATAACAAAAGTTTGACCATCCTCGATTCATTAAAACCAAAACTGCGAAATGTCGACGAACGAAGTGTTGGTGGGAAAAAAGATGAAATCTTAAAAACATACCATAACCTTTCCAGGTCCGTTCTCAGAAAACTCGGGCGTTACGAAGAAGCAGATGAAATCCCATTTAACGAATGAAATAAAGTACTTTGATTATAATGCGACTCACCCACCTTACCCAGAAATTTTAGAGTCGTGTTTAAAAGAATACTTAGAAAACTTTTACAATCCTTCAGGGATCACACGTTTTTCTCTTAAAAACCAGGGAAAAATTGAACAAACGAGAAAGTATCTGAGCCAAACGACTGATGGAAAGGAAAAACAGTATATCTTTTCCTCTACTGGAACTGAGGCAAATTTTTTACTCATCCAGAGTTTACGAATTTTATACCCAAACTTAGATTCGGTAATTGTATCACCTTTTGAACATGCGAGCATGTATGCTGCCTTAGATTCTTTTGGATTTTCACCCCTATTGGTTCACACGAACAAATCGGGAACCATTGACCTAAATCATTTGGAAAGGTTATTAAAAGAAAACCCAAAACCTGTCATTTGTTTGTATGCTGGAAATGAAACAGGAGTCATCCAACCTGCCGATGTAATTCATAACTTAACAAAAGAACATGGCCAACTTTTTTACAGTGATTTGATGCAAGCTTTCTGCAAAATCCCTGTGCCATTTGACCTGTTTGATGGTTATACATTCTCTGGTCACAAAATTGGCGCAGGTATGGGAGCCGCTGTTACCTATTTACCAACTGAAAACAAAAACTTTCGCCTGTTTGGTGGTGGAAACCAGGAAAATGAACATAGAGCCGGCACAGAAAATACATTTGCAATCAATTGTCTACAGAAAGTAACAGAAATCCAACTAAAGAACTTAGAAGAAAAAAACATAAAACTAAAGGGTTTCCAAACCATTTTAGAAAACCAGTTAGAATCCGTTGGTTGTGAAATCATCGCAAAAAACGAAAACAGACTCCCCAATACTACCTTTCTCATTTTACCCATCCAAACAGTTGATTTTTTTCTACTGGGATTAGAAGAAAAAGGATTCATTGTATCAACGGGAAGTTCATGCAAATCAAGAGCCAGAGAAGCATCGAAATCCCTACTCCAAATGGGTTATTCAGAAGAAGAAGCACTTAGAGCCATACGAATTTCTACTGGTAGTTTTACAAATTTAGAAGATGTGAATTTACTAATAGACCAAATCAAAATACTCATCCAAAAATTAAAATGATAATCTAATGAAAATCCGTATCATTTCGAAATACTCTGACCAAGGTATCTCCGATGGTGAATGTTTTTGGGAAGAAAAACAGTCCCAATTTGGAACCGTTGAAAAAACGACCCCGTTTTCAGGGCAATTACTCAAAGAATTTCAGAATGATTGGTCCATTTTTGTAGAACGAATTTTATCTCAAAATCCCAAAAAGGAAGAATTTTTAGACAAACTAGGTAAAAAGTCTGATAGTTTAGAACAAATTGTATTTGGTGAATCCCTTCCCTTTTGGAGGACTCCCGGATTTCGAGGCACCATTGAGCTGTTAGTTGATCCAGAATTTTCTCCCATTCCGTGGGAAATATTAAGATCTTCCAATGGATTTTTATTCCAAGATAAAAATTTCAAACGAGGGATTCGGATCCAAAAAAACCAAAGGGAAATCTCAAAAAAATCAAATGTTGCTCTAATCATCTGTAATCCGGTCATTCCCAGTTTAGAAAACACGGTAAATGAAGAATGTGTTAGTTTATATCCAATAATCGAAAAAAAACTACCGCTAAGAATCCTTAAACAAAATCACCTAACAAAAATTCGTTTCATTGAGGAGTTAAATTCCGTTAAATATCTGCATTATGCGGGCCATACTGAAAAAAATGGTATCCCTATTGGCAAAAATCAGTTCATTTCCATGAACGAAATTGCTTCAAGATCATTTACTCATCTAGATTTAGTATTCTTTAATAGCTGTTATTCTTCATTTGACTCCATAAACCAAGCAGGAATAACAACCAGTTTTCTAAAAGCAGGTGCCAAACAAGTGATTGGATTTTTGTATCCAGTAGAAACAAATTTAGCAAAGGAAATAGGGATTTCCTTTTGGAAATATTTTTTAGAATCTAAAAACGCTGAAAGAAGTTTAGAAAAAATAAGAAAACAATTACAAAAGGGATCTGGAAAAGAGATTATAACAGCGATTAGTTTGGTTCAATTCTCTACTTTGTCACCAAACCCACTTCCAAAAAGGATTTTAAGCATTACCTCCAGTTTACTACTAGTTTTATGTTTCCTCCTTTTCACTAGAGAAACTCAAGTTGAAATCCCAATTGGAACTCAAGTCCAAACGGAACAAACAAATGGATCTTCTATAACAGAGAACTCACTTCTGTCCCAACAAAAAAGCCAGTCAAAGGACCCATTAGTATTAAAAATCCAAAAAATCACACATCCGGAGTTTCGAAAAAAAGCACTTCTCTTTTTAGAAACAAAACATGAGTTACTTGACGAAACACAAAAACGGGAAATCTTAGAATCGATCCTTTCAGAGGGATCTTCAGAAGAAAAAATGTATTATGAATTCAAAACAAGGAGTGGGTTTTGAAATATTGGGGTTTCTTTGTTTTTGGATTTTTATTTTTTATATCCCCGATTTTTGCCCAATGGTTTGCGAAACAATCAACTTTCGAATCCATCTGGTCAAAATACCAATTGGCTCCCAATTTAGAATCAGAAGCATATACAAATTCGAATTTTCCAATTTTACGTGAAGTAGAAACCAAAGAAAATGAAGAATATGATTATTATTTCCAACTTTGTAAATTCCAAGAAATTAGAGAACTCACAGAAATACTTTCCTACCTTTCCTTTTATGATGCCTTATTACAAATCAAACGTTGTACAGAAATCAGTAAAAGTGAAACGAGTAACTTAGAAAAACAGATCAAAAAAAAAATATTTGATCTAACTGTGTTTCCAAAATTAGAAATTTTATCATCTGAGATTTCCAATGCAGAAAATTTAAAATTAGTCCGTGAGTTACAATCGGAATGGGAAAAAACAGTTTATCTCTATTCCAATTTTTATAAACCTCATGAGGTTCTATTGTTTGGAAAAGAACGGGAATACACAGTAAGTCTCAATCGTATTCTGTATTCTGATATGCCGGAATTCAAAAGAAGATCCTCATTACTTCGATTATTACAAGACATCAAAACAAATCAAAAATCCACCTACCAACTGTTTCACTATTCAAAACAAAATCCTTGGAATCTTGCAGACTTAAAATCGGAAAATGAGAAGTCTAAATCCTATTTTTTACAAATCCTTTCCTATTGGAAGATTGACCCACTTTTTACGGATGGACAAAAACAACAACTGAACGATTTGCAAATTTGTTTAGAAAAACTCCCAACGGAGGAAAAGAAAATTCGAATATTCGGTTTTTTTGGTTTTTTCTCCGATTATGGACGATTCTCAGTAGAATACCCAAGTTTTGAAACGAAAGAAAACCTAACAAAGTTGTTATACATCCGCCAAACATTATTTCAATCCCATCATTTTCAAAAAAGATTAGAAAATGTAATGATAAGTTGCAAAAATTCCGTCGAATCAAAGAAAGAACTATGAGTGATGAGATACGGAGTTTAATCGATAATTGTTTACTCGGCAAAAGAGAAGCATGGCAAACACTCATCCAAAAATTCCATCGCCTCATCATTGGAACTTGCGCACATTACGTACCGAGAGAAGAAGTGGTAGATACTTCCCAACTTGTGTATTTAAAACTCACAGAAAATGACTACCAATTATTGCGTAAGTTCAAAGGGGAAAGTTTACCTGCCTTTATTATCTATTTAAACGAAATTGCCAAAAACATCAGTATGTCCCAAACACGGAGCATTCGCCGAACCGAGTATAGGGAAGGGATTTCTCTCGATCTAAGTATCGATATTCTGGATGGAAGGTTAACCCAAGAGGATGTTTACTTCGAATGGGAAGAAAAAAAGGAGTTTTATGATCTCATTGAATCATTAGATGAACCCCATAAGGAAATCCTAATCTTACGTCTCAAAGGGTATAAATTCAAAGAAATCGCTGCAATTTTAGAAGTTCCAATCGGAACAGTACTCGCTAGGGCCAATCGCGCCAAAGAAAAGATAAAAAAATTACAAACCAAGGAAATAAAGCCGTAACGGGGGGACATCAATAGTATGGAGACAAAAGATCCGAATCCATTTATGAACCGACTCAAACTGAAAGAAGCCATGTATCTCATGTCCCAAGGGGAAGAAGTGGATCCTTCCACCCTAAATAGGATCTTACAAACGGTAGTCCCAAATCCTGATTCCAAAATCCGAATTTTCCTACAGTTTTTTAATGATTCATGGAAGGTGCTTATGAGTGACTGGGAAAATGCTACCCTGCACACCTCCCAATTGGCTCTCCGAGGGCAAGGAAACCTTGGTGCTTTCCGCGTCCACAGACAGGTGGCAGGAAGGGATCTGGATTTTGTTTTCCAACCAAATCCAGAAAAAAACCAAGTGTTTTTGTCAGTGGAAGCATCAAATGCAGAAAGGTTATCCGCAAAATTATTTTTGGATGGAACCCCAGTCGAAACCTTACCCAAACTAGGAACCCAATCGATGTTTGATTCCCCCATCACCTTGGATTCTAGCCCAGAACTTGCCATTTTTGAATCTGGCAAAGAAATTGGTAGGTATCATTTTATGTTACAATCGTAATTTTTTTGGAAGTCGTGCAATAAAAAGGAATCACCTGGCAATTCATTTTATGAGAAGTGGACCTACCTTTCGGTAACTACTTTCTTTTTCCAAACTAGTTCACACTTAAAGACATCCCGACGAAAGTCGGGATTTTTTTTTAAGCATTCACTCGGAAATAAATCACATCTCCATCTTGGACAATGTAATCCTTTCCTTCCACACGGAGTTTCCCTTCTTCTTTTACTTTTGTTGCATCACCCGTACGATCTAAGTCTTCGTACCGCATCACTTCTGCACGGATGTAACCTTTTTCAAAATCAGAATGAATGACACTAGCAGCAATGGGACCAGAACTACCTTGTTTGGTTGTCCAAGCTCTTACTTCTTCCACACCTGCAGTAAAAAAAGTTAGTAGGCCTAATAGTTGGTAGGATGCACGAATCATACGAGAAAGACCAGATTCTTTTTCTCCAATCTCCTCTAAAAATGCCAATTGGTCTTCTTTTTCAAGTCCAGAAATTTCTTCTTCAAAACGACCACATAAAACAACAACAGGTGCTCCTTCTTTGTTTGCAAAGTCGGTGATGGTTTTCACAAGTGGGTTGTCAGTAGATTTAACATCCGAATCAAGGATATTAGCAACGTATAACACGGGCTTAATGGTAATTAAATTGAATTTTTTTGCGATTTTAAATTCTTCTTCGTTTAATTCAACAGTCGAAGCCCTGTTCCCTTTTTTAAGTGCTTCCAAAATTTTATCCATAACCGACAAAATTTCTGCTGCTTCTTTATTTCCAGTTTTGGCTGTTTTAGAAACACGTTGTTGTTGTTTTTCTAAACTGTCCAAATCCGCAAGGATGAGTTCGTAATTGATGACCGTGATATCTTCGATTGGATCAACTTTCCCATGAACATGTGTTATATTTTCATCTTGGAAGGCTCTTACAACATGGCAAATCGCATCAACTTCCCGAATGTGGGATAAAAATTGATTTCCGAGCCCTTCCCCTTGGCTTGCCCCTTTGACAAGACCTGCAATGTCCACAAACTCAATCATCGTGGGAACAGTACGTTTTGGTTTGTAGATTTCAGCTAAGCGGTTTAACCTCTCATCAGGAACTTCTACAACACCAGTATTTGGTTCAATGGTACAAAAAGGATAATTTGCAGCCTGTGCGCCTGCTTTTGTGAGTGCGTTAAAAATAGTCGACTTACCGACGTTCGGGAGACCTACAATGCCACAATTCAAAGCCATAAGGATAGGTTTTTTGAACCAAGCGTTAGGGACAAGGAAAAATGTTGTCTTAGTTTTGAAATCCTGTTTCTAAATAAACAGAAGTGAGATAATACACTGAAATACAGATAACAGTGAGATAAAATCCTAAATAAAGTTTTCCAATCCGTTTCCAAGGGAATCTGTCGTGTAATTGCAAAGTTCCAACAATCCAATCGGGACTCGGATTTACAGGTAACTCAACTTCCTTTCCCGACTTTCTCCAAACATGTTTTTTTTCCTCAGGATTCAATTGATAAAAAGGAGAATCCAATCCTAACTCAGAAACAGACAATAGAATACTAGGAATTTCAAAGTACTTAAACCGGATCAAACCAGAAAATCCTGTAAAAATAGCCAAATAATTGATCACCACAATTAAGGGACTTGCCGTATAACGAGAGCTAAATAATAGATACAAATATATAACTAAAAAACTAATTGATATCAATTTGGAAATAGATGTGAGATTTTTATAAAGTTTTTGTTCTTTTAGAAACAAAATAAATGGTTCACGATTCATAGTCGATTTGTCTTTGGAATTTGTGATTTAGAAATTGAAGGCATTCTAACGAACCAATCTGATGGAACACCTGTATCTACCATATGATTTTGGCCCTGCAAGTCAGTAAAGGAAAATCGAAACGCATGGAGATACATTCGTTTTTCTCGACTTTCTTTTTTCCCATACAAAGTATCACCCAGGACAGGAAAACCCAACGAAGATAACATAACGCGAATTTGGTGCCTTCTTCCTGTTAAAATATTTGCAAGCCCAAATGATACATTCATTTTTTCATCGGAACCAAGGATGGTAAACTCTGTGATTGCTTTTTTACCTCCACTCCTTACGAGACTGACTTGTTTATTTCCATCTTTGATAAAACATTCCATCCGGTATTCTTTCCAATTCGGAATCCCATCACATAAAAAAATATAGGTTTTTTCTGCATTTTTTAGTAACTGGTCTAGTTCGAGGTTTTTATCTTTATTTTTTCCGAGTAATACAATGCCACTCGTACCAAGATCCAATCGATTGACGGTTCGTAGTTCAGGAATTTTTAACTGATTCGCAAGTAAACGAGTGAAATCCAATCGATTTGGATCTTTTGTTTCGTGGACAGGAATTCCTTCTGGTTTTTCTGCGAGTAAAAAATCCTCACAATCAAATAAGATACGAGTAGTATAATGATTTCCTAATGGAATGACGTTAGGCGGAAAATTCAATCCAAAGACCACCTAAACTTCGTATATTGATGACTCCAGTTTCAAATAATAAGTATTGACCCTTGATCCCAACAAGTGTTCCGACAACTGGAGTTTCTTTTGTGAGTTTTAAAGATTTTATTTTAGATGGATAAGTTAAAATCGGATACTCAATTTCCATCATTTCTTCTGTAAGGATAGGTTTCCAGGTTAACTTTTGTTTGGTTTCGATGGGTGAAAAAAATTCATTCTTTTCAAGATGATTTAAAAATTTAACAGCTTCTTTTTTGAGATCAATGATTCCCGGGTCTCCTGCTACCATTTTTTGCCAGGATGTTTTATCTGGTAAAAACTGACTGAGAAAATGTTCTAAAATACCTGCGTCTCTTCTGGAACTCACTTCCAAAATGGGGATTCCGAACTTAGCACCTTGGTCCACCCATCGGTTTGAGACAGGATTTTCTTTTGTGATTCCAACTTTCATTCCACTTGAATTGGCAAAGTATACAATGTGTTTTTTGAAACAATGAGTATTCCCCCATTCTGAATCACGACATGTACCCTTATGATGGTGGCATGTTTCTGGGCGCATGATACAAAGATCATTTTCAGCTAACTTAGAAAAACAAACAAAACAATATCCCTGATTAAATGACTTTTTAGTTTTTTTTCCGCAGTTCATACAGCGAATTTCATCATTTGTAATGAGAGAGATTTTTTTACCAAGGAAGGATTCGATGGGTACATCTGTGGTTAGTTCTTTTCCTTCAATTGTTTTTGTTTTTTTGTCCTCAGAATAATTTGCATATTCCCAAAAATAGGAAACAGGATTTGTCCCTTTATGAGACATCTTTCGAACATAACCTTGGAAACTTGGCATGGACTAAAAGGTAAATTCCTTCACTTCTTCAGGAAAAAATTCATCATTCACTTTCACAAAATAAAGTTGAGCCAAGGAAGGTGAATCATCAGTCTTCTTCCATACAAAGATCACAATCATTTTTTGGTACAGGTAATGTGAGATTTGTCCTTTGGGTGAATAAAAAAGAGATAATTGGTTTTCACCTTCACCAAGGTAAATCACTGCCCCATTCAAATTTCGTGACTTCTCTTTCGAAACTTTGATGTGGATTTTTCCACTTGGATTCATGTCTTCAGGATCCCTTCCCATAGCAAATTCTGCATCACTCACTTCGGACTCGGTATCCACTTGGTCAGTTGTCCCAGTTACATCCAAAAGATTACAAGGAAAATCACCTGGCATATTCGGAAAATCGTTGGAACAAGATTGGTAAGTGACTTCTTTTTCATCAAATTTGGTATGAGTCACCATCACAGTGGAACGTATAGTTGCATATGCAACTGACTTTAACACTTTTGCGGTTTTTTGTTTGGGTATTTGTTTGATTTTAGTTTCCGATGCGTAAACCACACCTAACAAAACAGTGATAAATACTAAAAAAGTGAATTTAAACTTCATTTTGGATCCTTAGTAGATTAAGTATGGTTCAATTTTTTTTCGTTCTTTATCTTCATCACTAAGATAGGTATTATGAAACTCAACATAGGTTTTTCCATCATTGATGGCAGAACGAAAATGATCATTCCCCCATAATTGGTCAACCCAGTGGTTTGTAGAACCTTTACTCCATTTAAAATCATTTGGATATGTTTCTTTCATAAGCCGAATGAGTTCGTATGCAAGTAACATTGGATCATAATCAGGCCTTACTAAATTCATACGTAGACCAGAACAAATTTTTCCTTTGTGGGGTCCAAAGGTGGGTTTAAAATACACTGTTGAAAAATAATATGATTTGTTGCCAATGGCACTTAATTTGGTAGCAAGTTCTTCCGGATTTGTCATCCATGGTGCACCAAAATAAACGAAAGGTGCTTGGGTTCCCCTTCCGACTGATACATTCACACCTTCAAGTAAAACAAGCGATAAATAATTCCTTGCAGAATCCACCATAGGTAAGTTAGGTGAAGGTGTGGTCCATGGGATACCTGTATCTTCAAAGTACATCCCACGTTTATAACCTTCCACAGGAATCACATTCAAGTCCACAGATTCTTTTAAGTATTCCTTATTATAAAACATTGCGGCTTCCCCTGTTGTCATTCCCGTAATGAGTAAGGAAGGAAATTCTCCAGCAAAGTTTAAATGTTTAGGACTCATTTTTTCTCCCATGGGTGGGAGGTGCATCGCTACATGGATATGATCAAGGACAATGAGTTTGGTTTTTGTATTTTTTAATGCATCCATGAGACGTTTGAGTACACTTAAATATGTGTAACAACGCATCCCCACATCTTGCACATCAAATAAAACAAAATCAACTTCCTTCACTAGGTCTCTCAGTTCGGAATCTTTGATTCGATAGATATGATAAAGTGGACGATTAAAAGTTGAGTCCATAGTAACGGGAGTTTGGCTAAACTCTTCTTCCAAACCAAGAAATCCATGTTCTAAACCAATCAAATGTTCTAATGTAATTTTGTGTTTTTCGAGAGATGAAATGATCTTTTTTGGATTTGTTCCAATTCCTGATGGATTTGTCGCAAGCATCAATTTTTTTCCCGCCATGGTTGGCAGGATTTTTTCGTAAAAAATGTCCTGAGACAATCGAACTTTAGAATCAATCGGGTGGACACGAAATTGCGGAACCGTGTTCCCATGGCAAGCAAGGACAAGAAACGAGAGAGAAAACCTAAAAAAGTAATTGGTCATGTAAGTATATGTTTCTATAATATAGCAAATCTTCAAGGAGAAATGTCCTTCATGTTTCATCGACTTCGAATTGCTCCCTATACTGGGATTTTAGTCCTTACCATCTTGGCATGTGCTGGGTCCAATTCCGCGCAAAAAAACCCGTCTTTACCTGACAATGTGGTCACAGCCATGGGAGAGGCTCCTATTTACCAAGGAGACTTGGCCCTAGCCCGTAACAAGGCACTCAAAGATGCAAAACTCAATGCCATCCGTAAATTGGTCGGAGAACAAATCACAGAAAAATCAGGGGTCTCTGATGGGCAATCCCTAGGATCCAAACTTTACGGGAAAACCGATAGTTTTGTGAAAAAATACGACATCCTCAGTGAAGAACAATGGAAATTGGACACCCAAGACATGATCCGTCTCAATGTCCGTTGTGAAGTAGAAGCAACAAAACTTTCTACTGCTGTGGATGCTCTCCTTGATGATGTAGGAAACCCAAGGATCGCTGTCCTCGTGCAAACCGTTGTGAATGGAAAATCTTATCCCATTGGATCAGCAACTAATATTGCCGAGGCGGAACTGATTGAAAAACTCCGTGCCAAAGGGAATAAAGTTGTGGATAGTTCCCAACTCACTGCCCTCCTCAAAAAAAATCCAAGCCTTGCCAAACTTGATCTTACCTCTGTAGAAGAAGGTAGCCCACTTCTCACTCTGGCACAAGACTCAGGTGCGGAAGTTTTGATCATTGCAAAAGTGACAACCACTGACCAAAAACCTGTGGTATTACCTGGTGGTAAAAAAACAGATTTTTTAAGTTCTGCAGCAACAGGCCCCTACCGCATCATCCAATTATGGGGTGATGGAAAAATCTTTGGATCAGGAAGTTTGGAAGGCCGAGGTGCTGACATCACACAAGAAGTTTCCAGAGAACAAGCTGTGAAAGATTGGGCAAACCTTGTTTCCGTAAAAGTAGGAAAACAAATCAAGGACGAATGGTTTAAACTCACAGAACAAAACACTGTGATCTTAAAGTTCAAAGGACTTGCTTTGGAAGATGCAATCAATTTCAAAAACGATTTGATGGAATACACATCCGTGAAACAAATCAATGATCGTAAAACAGAAATGAATGGATCAGAATGGGAACTCACTTACCCAGGAAAGGAATCGATGTTTGCAGAAGAGCTCATGTACAAAAAGGATTCTAGTTTCCGTTTTTTGAGTAGTAAAACTCTCAACATCAACAGTTCTAAACGTGGTGTTGTGGAAATCGAATTCAAAAATAAATAAATTGAGTTAGTAACTTTTTTCCTGCAGAGAATGGAAAATTTCCCTCTGCAGGTCACCCTACCTTTTCACCCATTTCCAATCTCAAATCCAATACACTAGGACCTAAACTTTCATGTTTTGATTTCAATTTGGTTCATTCCGCTTGAGATTGATTTTCTTTTGGTTCACTCACTAAAGGTAATTTAGTTTGGTTCACATCCAGTAATGGGCCCAACTCGAAGATATTTGAATACCCGTATGCTTTTAAGGAATTGTATGTCGATAAATTCAAAGAAGCCGCTGGGCTCTTCGCAGCAAATGCTTGTTCGTTGCCTTCAAAATTATTATTACAATAAATTAGAATTTTGGATTTTGGTTCTGGGATCACAGTAGCCAAACTGTCTTTCGTAAATTCGGTAAAAGGCAAATTCACCGCACCTTTGATATGTAATAAACGAAATCGATTTTCGCTCCTTGCATCCAGGACTACTACTCCATCTTCAGACATCATTTTCAAAAATTGATCTTCCGTTAGGCGGTGGTTTTCGCGTTCCGATTCGGATCGATTGACAATCTTTTTGAATTCACCATAGTCGATGAGCCGATTCGGAATGGGTTTTATTTTTGGTTGTTTTTTCTGTTTTTCAATGGGTTTTGCCACTAGTGAAACTGTGATTAGTAGGAGAGAAACAATGATGGTTCGATTCATAACTTTACCCATTTCTAAAATCGCTAAAAGTATAACTTCTATTTCTATCAGAACTCAAACCTTTTTTCGACTTGCCAGGGGAATTATCCGAAATTGAGTGAAAGGTATGAGTACTTTACGCGCTGTTATCAAAACCAACAAAGGTGAAATCCGAATCGATCTTACTCCTGACAAAACACCGAATACGGTTGCCAACTTTGTGAATTTGGCACAAAGGAAATTCTATGATGGACTAAAATTCCACCGAGTCATTGCTGATTTTATGATCCAAGGTGGTTGTCCCCAAGGAACTGGAACGGGTGGCCCTGGGTATAAATTCCGTGATGAATTTGATTCTAGTTTAAAACACAACAAACCTGGAATCCTTTCCATGGCAAATGCAGGTCCAGGAACCAATGGGAGTCAATTTTTTATCACACATGTTCCGACACCTTGGCTTGATGGCAAACATTCTGTGTTTGGTTCTGTGGTAGATTCTTCTGACCAAGAAGTTGTGAACTCCATCCAACAAGGGGATAAAATTGAATCCATTACGATTGAAGGTGATCCGTCTTCTGTATTGGAAGTAGCAAAACCCTTTTTAGATGAGTGGAATCAAATTTTAGATTCTAAAAAATAAAGTTTACTTTTCTTTCTTTTTTTCATTTAGTCTAAAGACCATGAAAGAGAAACGGAAACCAAACCCAATCGTCCCAATCAAATTGGCTTCTCGGACAATTTTTAACTTGAAGCCAACAAAAATCAAACCATCGAAAAAAATCTATTCCCGAAAAGGTAAAAACGACCATTCGGGAATTCTTTTTTTCAATTCATTCTTTTTCTAACCAACTTACATTCGTTCCATTTCACTCCAAGAATCCAAATCCAATTCGTCTTCTTTTCCTAAATCAACAAACATCAAACGTTCTAGTTCAGAATTCCTTTGTTTGGCAAGGCTTATGTACTGAACGCGGTCTTTTCGTAAGTCAAAAAGTTCGTGAAAGGTTTCATCATCATGTGTTAAGAATAAATTTTTAGCACGTTCTGCTGCATAGGATCTTGTTCCCAGTAATTTTAAAACATCTCCCCCTAGTTTCACAGCGGTTTCTCTGGTTTCACGGTAAATGAAGGAAAGTCCCATTTCTTTTAAGTCATATGCCTCTTCGCGATCCCCAGCTCTCGCAACAATTTGTATATTTGGATAATGGTGTTTTACATTGCGGATGAGTTCATGTTGTTTTTCAGGATGATCAAGGGCTGCAATCAACACTTTTGCATGTTCTAAACCCGCACTCTCCAAAAGTTCTATCCGCGTTGCATCTCCAAAAAATACCTTAAATCCAAATCGACCAAGCATCTCCACTCGATCAGCATCATAATCTAAAATTGTGATACCAATGCCGTTTGATCGTAAAAACCTTCCCACCATATTTCCAAAACGACCAAATCCACAAATGATAACTGGATTTTCTTCTTTTTCTAAGGTTTGGTTTGTTTGTTTCTTAGGTGCTTTTGATTGTAACGCTTCAAAAATGGTTTTCTCATATAACAATAATAATATGGGCGTAAATGCCATACTGAGTGCCACACAAGCAACAAGGATCACAATTGTATCCTTATCAAAAATTCCCAACCCTTCGGAGTATCCAAATAACACGAAGGAAAATTCTCCTACTTGTGATAGTGCTAATGCCATGTATAAATTTTGGTCTAAGGGAAGTTTAAACAAAAAACCAAGTAGGAGTAATACAAGCGCTTTTAGAAAAATAATGCCAACAACAATACCAACAATTTTCATTGGGTGTTGGAATACGACAGGAAGTTCCATAGAAGCTCCCACACTTAAAAAAAACAATCCAAGTAGCAAACCTTTAAAGGGTTCTATGTTACTTTCTAATTCATGTCGAAATTCACTACTGGCAAGTACAACTCCCGCAAGGAAAGTACCAAGTGCTGCCGAAACTCCCACAGAAGTCATGAGGACAGAGATAGCAATCACAAGTAACAAACTGGCACCAGTAAAAATCTCTCGGCTTCCTGACTTAGCGATCAATCGAAATATTGGACTTAAAATATACCTACCAATTAAAATAATCCCAATCACTACAAAAAGGACAACTAGTGTTTTTTGGTAACCAGGCAAATGTTCTACAAGAGAATGGCCATGGTCATTTGTTACCACATCTCCTTCACTTAACATAGGGAAGATGGCAAGAATCGGAATCACTGCCATATCTTGGAAAAGAAGGATTGAAAACGAAGCTTGCCCTGAAATAGATTTCATCAATCCTTTCTCTTTTAAGGTTTGCAAAACAATCGCCGTAGACGACAGAGATAAGATGAATCCAAGTGCAACCGAAGATTTCCAAGAAAATTGGAAACCGATTGAGAATAAAAACACTAAAATAGTGGTTAATAATAACTGAAGTCCACCTAACCCAAGTAACCAGAACTTTAACCTCCATAACAGGTTTAATTCCAATTCTAAACCGATCGCAAATAACATCATCACAACACCAAATTCTGCAAAATGCAAAAGGTCTTTTCCTTCCGTTCCCACAAAACCAAAAACAAATGGCCCAATGACAATGCCTGCCACCAAATACCCAAGGACAGAACCAAGTCCCATTCGATTGGCAATGGGAACCATAATGATGGCACTTGTTAGATAAATGATAGCTTGAATGAAAAAATTGACCTCACCCATGTTTTGCCTCTAATAATGACAGAATCAAATTTCGATAACGAAGAGATTCTTTTTGGAAATCTCCTTCTTTTAACTGGAAAGTACCTTGGACCAAAAAGGGAGATTGGTAATCCATCCGACAAAGTTCCGCTGTCCTCTGGAAAGGTAATAAAAAATCCTCTATCCTATGTTTATGAAATCCGTCTTCCTGATATGCGTGATTCGATCCACCTGTCGTAATGGCTTGGATCCATTTTTTTCCATCCAATGAATTTCCGTTTTTACCATAGGCCCAACCATCTTCTAATACAAAATCGATCCATTGTTTCATAAGAGGTGGGCAACTGTACCAATAAAAAGGATGTTGGAAGAGAATTACATCGTGTTCCATAAGAATCTTTTGTTCTAGTTTGACATCTATCGTAAAATTTGGATACAATTCATATAAGTCTCGTAAGGTGATATTGTCTGATATGTGTATAGAATCTAATAACATTTGATTTGCTTTCGATTTTTCCAAAAATGGATGGAACAACTGGATCAATATTTTTGGCATTTGGATTAAGTCATCAAATAAGAAGTATTGCTGCAAACATTAAAAATATGATTTCAATTGACCAATTCCAAAAAAAAACTAAATTCGTCTGCAGTGGGAAATATATTTATAATTCTCTTTTTTTCTACCTTTGTCTCAGAAGACTTAACCTGTATCACGTCTGGTTTACTTGCAAAAGAAGGAAAACTTCTAGTCCTTCATGCAATCATAGTCACTGGACTCGGAATTTTTGTAGGTGATTTACTGCTTTATTTGGTGGGATTCTTTTTTGGATCGTATTTAAAATTATGGAAACCCATACAAAACTGGGAATCCAAGATTAGTTCCCATACTCTTTACAAACATTGGAAATCAAAGTTTAGTCTTTCGGTAATGATTTCTCGTTTTTTACCTGGCACGAGGTTACCCCTTTATTTATTAAGTGGGTATTTTAAAATGCCATTTCTCGTTTTTGTATGGAGTAGTCTGTTTGCTGTTTTGGTTTGGACCACTCTTTTTGTTTCCTTGGTATTTTATTATGGAAAATGGATCACCACAATCTATACAAACCAATCCAATTTCGGGACAAGTATTGGAATTGGATTTAGTTTTTATGTGCTCTACCGTTTTTTCCAAACCATACTCATTCCCGAAAAGAGAAAAAATTTTTTACTCCAATGGAACAAGTTATCCCAATTGGAATTTTGGCCAAGTTCTCTCTTTTATCTTCCACTCATACCTTATCTCATTTATTTGGCCGTTCGCTACAGAGGTATTCGGTATCTCACAGCGACAAATCCAGGGATCATCGCTTCAGGAATTGCCGGTGAATCCAAATACGAAATCTTAAACCTCATTCCAAACAAATACATAGCCAAATCATGTTTGGTATCTGCAAACAAGAAAGATCCAGAAACTTTGATCAAACATTGGCTCTCCCAAAACAATATTAAGTTTCCTATCATCGCAAAACCAGACAAAGGTGAAAGAGGGTTTTTGGTACAAAAAATCCATTCCATACAAGAACTCAAAGTAGTTTTACAAAATTATCCTATCGATTGGTTGTTACAAGAGTGGATCGAAGGACCATTTGAAGTGGGAATTTTTTACTACAGGTATCCGAATGAATCACATGGAATGATTTTCTCTGTAACGGATAAAGTGTTTCCCGAAATCATTGGAGATGGAATCTCAAACATAGAATCTTTGATTGAAAATCATCCTAGATTCCGTTTCCAAATGGAAGCCCATAAAAAACACAATTTTGGGAAATTGCACCACATCCTACCACTCGGAGAAAAACAAAGGATTGGTTCGATCGGAAACCATGTCCAAGGTTGTATGTTCCAAGATGGAAGTTATCTCCTCACAAAAAAACTAACAACAGAATTGATCAAAATAGGAGACAGGACAAAAGGATTTTACTTCGGAAGGTTTGATATTCGATTTCAAAATGTAAAAACATTCCAAGAAGGAAAAGGATTTAAAATTATCGAACTGAATGGAGTGACAAGCGAATCTACCAATTTATATGATCCCAAGTTTTCCATCAGACAAAGTTATTCTATTTTATGGAAACAATGGAAACTAATCTTTGAAATTGGGTCCCAAAACTACCAAAAAGGAATTCAGTTGTATCCATATGGAAAATTGGTCCAATTGATTCGCAATCACAACGAGTACCGAAAAAAATTCAGTCGATTGGAAAAAAGTCTCTAAGATAAGGAATTTTTTTTCTCTCATAGTAGGCCACATACAGAGACAATAGGAATACAACAAGGGCTAGAATAAAAAGTAAACCACCATCATTTTGCACAACAATTCCGAGAAATACCAAATGTGATAAAATTGCACCTAACATCAAATTTGATGCCATTATGGCTCCTAACCATACCAAACGAGGGAACAATAGGAGTAAAACACATATAGTTTCTAAAATCGCCAATCCAATTCTCCCCCACGGTTCCATGGCAAGCACTGTAAAGATGTACTTAGATTCTTCTGAACCAGTAAATTTAAAATATAAAGTTTGTCCTATGATAAGGACAATCAATACTCTTGCGATGTTAAAACTATAAGGATGTAATAGGATTAATTTCATTGGGATACCTCTTTGAGTAAAATTGATTTGATTTCAGAAAACCTTGTCCAAGGGATAAAATGACTTCCGCCGCTGAGAAGATACACTTTCGAGTCACCTTTGTATGATTCATGTTTCAAAAATTTTGTGTGTTCCCATGGAACAAGTCCATCCGAATCGCCATGGATCATTACGACAGGAAACTGAGATTGTTTCATTGCAAAGGCCAAACCGATTAAATCTTGTTTTAATTGGAACATTTCTTCGTTACTTCTCACCCAAGACTTCGGCAAAATCCACTCGATGATCACATTCTTCGCAAGATGGTTATAAAACCTAAGTTCTTCATACATGGGATCCATTGGTGCCGAAATTAAAAACACTTTTCCATCCTTCTTTAATCTTTCATTGCATAAAAGGAACGACTTCATCGCAACAGGTCCTCCATAAGAATGCCCAACAATTGTAATGGAAGTTACTGATAGTTTTTGACTCTCAACAAACGATTGGATCATTTCAGAAATCGCTTTACCTTGGGTAGTCACACTGGGAATAAATTCCTCTTGTTTTGAGTAACCAAATCCAAGCCGATCAGGAGACAACATACAAAAATGTGTTTGGAAATCCTTATCTAACAAATAAGACAAAAAATCGGAACCATTCCCGGGAGAGCCATGAACAAAAACCAATAATTTTGATTTCGAATGGCAATCATTTGTTAGAGTGAATATGTTTCCTTCTTTCGTTGGGATTGTAAGTTTCTCGATATTTTCTTTTCCTTCTAGATGCGGAATACATTGGAGAAACAAGATCTGAAACCAAATTACAATTTGGATCCATTTTTTTGGATTCAATCGATACAAATGGATTCGGTTATGATTCAGCTTCATTTGTATAAAACAATGCACCCGTTTTATAAAGCCTTTGGAATAATTCGTTTGGAAGTTTGGAATCAAGGGGACTTGCATATTCAGGCAAAAAACCTTTCACCAAGTACATTTCAATGTCAGCTTTGTTTTTGATCGAAACAAAACCTCTTGGTTCACACTCAAATATTTTTTTGACTTCTTCATATACGGATCGCGAAATATTTACTTCAGCAACAACTCCACTACTCTCGAGCCTACTTGCCGTATTAACCGTATCACCCCAAACATCATAGGCAAATTTATCACTTCCAACAACTCCCGCAACGAGAGGTCCTACATGTATTCCTAAACGGATTTCCCAAAATACCCTACCGTGTAAATGATGGATTTCTTTTTGTTCAGCCATAAACGATTGGAATCCCAAGCCACATAACACTGCATCAACGGAATTAGTGTTATTTTCATTTGGAATTCCACCAACTGCCATATAGGCATCACCTATGGTTTTAATTTTTTCCATTCGATTCTCTTTACAAATGCGATCGAATGCACGAAAAATTTGATCAAGTTCATGAACTAAAACTTCAGCATTCATTGTTTCTGCTATTTTCGTAAACCCAACCATATCACAAAATAAAACGGAAGCTTTCTCATAGCGTTTGGGTGCCACTCTTGCTTCCCTTTTTAATTCATCGGCAATGGGTTCGGGTAGGATATTGAGAAGTAATGCTTCTGACTTTTTTCTTTCTATATTCAGATTACGACTTAGGATAAAAATCAAAATCCCAGTCAGAATTTGTACGAATAAATAATTTCCACCAGCATCCATGTAACGATCCATTTCACTAGCATATCCAGTGACCCAATCTTTGTGAAAGTATTCGACTAAATAAAGAGACGCAGAGACACCAATATAAATAAAATAAACAAGCCATATATTATGATTTCGAATGAGAATGAGCGCAATCACAAGCGAAGGAATCAAATAATAATGATTTCCACCGATGGACCCTCCATTAAAAAACCACATCGATGCGAGATAAAACAAAATCGTTAAATTAAAAGGCCAATACAAAATAAAGTAAATACTTTTGACTCGGCTCATGTAGTACATGACAAGCAAAAGAATCCCAGAGCCAACATTCAAACAGACGAGAACTAAATAATTCTCTAAATACAAAACTCCAAATACTCCCAGTAAATTTAATACTCCATTTACGAGGGACACTGTATTAAATAATCGATGTTCGAGTGAATGTTTTTTTGGGTCTCCGAGTAAGAGGTATATCCATTTCATTGTAATTGATTAGTATCACCTTAAAAACCTATCGAATTCAACCTTTTTTCTTTGTATAATCGCAAGGCGAACTAAGGAAATCCATTCAAACTTAGTTAACTCAATCTCTATACCTTACCGTACTTCATGCTATTTCCTTCAAAGGAATCAAGCCCATCATCTCAGTTGACATTTTAAATGGAGCTGTTACAATCTAGGCACTATGGATACTCATGGGAAAAAAGCACTTCGAGTCTTAGATGCGGCAACCAATGCAAAAAGAATGGGGGCCAATGAGAAAGCAATTCGTTTATATCGTGAATATCTAGATATGGTGGATCCTTCTTTCACTCATGGAGTCTGGAATTCAATGGCAGAAATCTTATTTGAGAAAAAGGAATATGATAATTCTCTTTCACACTGCAATCGAGCATTGGAACTAATGAAAGACTTTATCCCTGCATTAGAATTACGTGCGAAAATACATAATGCCTTAGGAAATACAACTGCAATGGAAGAGGACCGAAATACCATTAACAAACTCAATTCAATAGAACAGGCAAAGTGGGATGACCCCAATCACTATTATCATTATAAGTGAAACAATAAAAAAGCCCCTCCTCAAAGTTTCCTTCGAGAAGAGGCAACCGTCTTAAGACAACTCTTGCCTTTTACAACTTAAGCGTTATTCAAAAGTCGTAGTACAGAATTTGGTCTGAGGCTGGCTTGCGCTAGCATTGCCGTACCGCTTTGCACAAGAATTTGTTTCGTCGTGAGCGCTACCATTTCCTCAGCCATATCTGCGTCCCTAATCCTTGATTCGGATGCTTGCATATTTTCGTATGCACCCATGAGGCCTTTTGCAGTACTTTCGAGCCTATTTTGATAAGCTCCCATATCTGCTCTCTGCTTCATGATCTTGTTCAAGGCGAAGTCCGCTTTTGCAATCGCTTCGTCTGCTTTTCCAGGTGTAGAGAGTGCAATTTTAATTGCCCCTTCTGACATCTTAAGTGCTTTCGAAGTCATAGTTCCAATGTAGAAACGCTCTCTTTGCTTTGCGTTTGCTCCCATGTGAAACCACATCGATGCTTTCGTTGACTTTCGAGCGAAGTCTCCTTCAAACAGTTTCATTTTATTGAACTCTGCTTGAGAAGCAATTCGATCGATCTCATCCACCAGCGCAGATACTTCTACCTGCACGAGTTGCCTGTCCTCAGGTGTGTAGATTCCGTTCGAAGTCTGAATCGCCAAGGTTCGGATTCGTTGGATGATTTCAGCCGACTGGTCAAGGTAACCCTCTGCAGTCTGGATGAAACTAAGTCCATCTTCCGTATTCCTTTCTGCCTGACGTAAACCACGAATTTGTGTTCGTAGTTTTTCCGAAACAGCAAGACCAGAAGCATCATCACCGGCAAGGTTAATCCTTTGCCCAGTGGAGAGGTTCCTCATGGTCTTATCTACATCCCATTGTGTAAACTTGAGAGCACGATGTGATTGTATCGCACTCATGTTGTGATTGATAATCATTGGCCTACACTCCTTTGTGTATTACCAAGAACGGTATGTATTTCGTTCTTAGCCGGACAATCCCTGTCCGGTGTCAAGGATGAGCTTTCATTTTGCCACCTGGCAGGGGAAAGCCGGCTGATTATCTAATTACAACTCTTCAGTTACACTAACCACTCTCTTCGTTAACGTATGTTAACGAAGGAGAGAAAGAACTCCTTGTGGACGAACATTCGCCTGAGCTAACATAGCAGTTCCAGATTGAACTAAAATCTGGTTCTTTGTGAAAGCCACAGTTTCTTCTGCCATATCCGCATCACGGATCCTAGACTCGGAAGCTTGGGTATTCTCATAAGCGTTCATGAGCCCTTTTGCAGTATGCTCAAGACGGTTAAAGTAAGCACCTAAGTTTGCTCTTTGTTTGCTAATACGTGTTAACGCAGCATCCAAAGTTCCGATCGCATCATTTGACTTATCAGCAGTTGATAAAGATAAGAGTTCTCCACTTTGACCTTTAAGATTAAGTGAACGTGCAGTCATTGTAGCAATGAACACTCTTTCTCTTTGGTGCATGTTTGGTCCAATATGGAACCACATGGAAGTTGCTCTAGATCCACGAGCAAAATCACCTTGAAGCAAATTCATTTTATTGAATTCTGCTTGAGAAGCAATTCTGTCCACTTCATCGATAAGTTGTGAAACTTCGACTTGGATCATTTGTCGATCTTCTTCAGTATAAATACCGTTAGACGATTGAATTGCAAGAGTTCGAATTCTTTGAATGATATCATTCGATTCTTGTAAATACCCTTCCGTTGTTTGGATAAGGCTCATACCGTCTTCGGTATTTCGTTCTGCTTGTCTAAGACCATTCACTTGCGTTCTCATTTTTTCCGAAACGGCAAGGCCTGATGCATCATCACCTGCTCGGTTGATTCGCATACCAGAGGATAGTTTTTCCATATTCTTGGAAACTTCCTCGTTTTGGAACTTGAGGACGCGATGTGAGTTGATCGCGGCTAAATTGTGGTTTATGATCATTGGTTTCCTCCTTGAAACTTGATCTGGCAAACGAGAGAATCCCTTCTCTCGCTTTTTTTTGTGTCTGGCTTTCAGGCCCCATTGGTGCCTAAAATCTCTATTTATTCCCTTAGTATGTCGGTACTTGGATATAAGAAATTAATTCGAAGAAATTGTGATGTTTTTGGAGTATTTTGAGGTTAATTGCTATTTTTTAGCAATTTTTGGCTACTTTAGCGTTTTATTTTTTTTAAAAAAAATTCTATTTTTCCCAATACGATCATCGGAATTTCTCCATTTTCCATGAGCAATTTTTGAAAAAGGGAGAAATTCTAAAGGGAAAACCCTGATTTGTGTCAAAACCTATCCGTGGTTCCGTTAGGACAGGATTTGTATGATCGAAAACTCACTTCTTTCCTTATGGTCTGTTTCTACAATTTCCTTTATCACGAGAGGACTAAAGGATTCTATATTCTTATCTAAGTACATTCTGATCTTGAATGAATATAACTAGTACAAACAATCATAAAGTTTATTAGATCATATCTATCCTAGTCTCTTAAAACCAATACATCTCTATTTAATAACTTTCTTAAATAATTTATTGCATCTGTTTTACAAATTTTGATCCATATTCAAAAAAAACTTCAAACAACTACGTCCTATGGTGTATCACAACTTAATTTTTGCAGATGAATACAGAATGGTAGATTTAGAAAATTTTCGATTTATGGACGACCTAAGTTTTGGCGTACAAGTGATTAGCCATGAACTTCGTTATCTATATCTAAATAAAGTTCTCCTTCGTGAAATCAATATGCAAGAAAACCAATTATTAAATCAACATATGTCTAAAGTTTTCCCAGGTATAGAAAATTCAGATATATTCAAAGCCATCGAAAAAACGATCATAACAAAAATGCCCGAAAAGGTAACCAATGAATTTACATTACCAAACGGCAATACAACATACTATGAATTAGACTTACAGCCTATTCCACAAGGTGCCATCATATTCTCAAAAGATATCACAGACAGTAGCAAAAGTAAAATATTCTTAGAAAAAACGAATGAAAGGTTAGAATCTGAAATTAAATCAAGAGTTCTTGAACTTGAGGAATTGAATCGAAAACTGAAGGAAGAGACCAAACGAGCAATTGAAAGTGAAAAATCTAAGTCCGAGTTCCTTGCCAATATGAGCCATGAGATCAGAACTCCTATGAATGGAGTAGTAGGAATGGCAGAACTCATCTCTCTCACCGAATTGACAAATGAACAAAGAGAATATGTTCGAGGGATGAAATTAAGTTCCGATCTATTATTGTCCATTATCAACGACATTCTTGACTTCTCGAAGTTAGATTCAGGGAAAGTGAGTCTTTTTGAAGAGAATCTTGATATTAGAGATTGTATATCCGATTGTTTAAAAATTTTTGAATATAAACTTGCTGATAAAAAAATTGATATAAACTGTTATATTAGCAACAAAGTACCAGGTTTAATTATAACCGATGAAAAAAGATTAAAGCAGTTGGTGATCAATTTGATTGGCAATGCAATCAAATTCTCTAAAACCAATGGAGAAATCCAATTAACATTAAAAACCACATTTAAAGAAAATTCAAAATTTCTACAATTCTCTATTAAGGATAATGGCATTGGAATCAATGAAACAAAACAAAACAATCTATTTGATGCGTTTGTTCAAGTTGATTCATCGATTACAAAAAAATTCGAAGGTACAGGTCTTGGACTTGCCATCAGCTATAAAATTATTGAACTTATGGATGGGCAAATTTGGTTTAAAAGTGAGGAAAACATAGGTAGTACATTTTCTTTTAAAATCCCACTAAAGGAAGCCGAAATACAAGACTTAGAGTATATAAGTCGAGAAACAATTAACTTTCCAAACAAAGATTGTTTAGTCATTACTGATAACAGAAGGAATCAAAAAGTTTTCAAAAATATGCTAAATGTTTGGCAGATAAAAACAAAAATATACAATGATCCAAAGAATGCGATCGACGAAACTAAAAACAAAAAACCCGATCTCGTCATCATAGATTCATCATTACCCGAAAATTCCGCAATAGAATTAGCATCAGAGTTAAAAACAATACATAACACAGACATCAATATGATTCTTGTTACTTCACAAGATATCCAAAACCTAACTCAACCAAAATATTCCTTCGACAATATGATTTCAAAACCAATTCGCATGAAATCCTTGTATGAATTGATCAAAGGAATAATGGATAATAAATCCGAGTCTAAAAACGATTCTAATCTTGATTTTTTTAAATTAAAAAATAGTTACAAAGCACTCATAGTTGAGGATAATTTACTGAACCAACAATTTGCAGAGAAAATTTTAAATAAATTTAATATCTCAACCAAAACAGCAGAAAATGGTAAGGTTGGATTAGAACTTGCCATGAGAGAAAAATTTGATTTCATTTTAATGGACATACATATGCCTGTGATTGATGGAATTGAATGCACTAGACTGATTCAAGAAAAATTAAAAAATCCTCCTCCCATCATTATCATGTCTGCAGATGTTTTCAAGATTTCAGAAAATTTCAAAATCAAATTAGATGACTTTATACTCAAACCAGTTCGAATTTCAGATATCAAAGAAATTTTTAAAAAACTCAAATTATCCTAACTATTTAAGGATAAAATTACAAAACTAAATATTTTTTTCAGACCCTTACTTTAGAATTCAATCCTTTATCATTGATTCTGTAATCCATTGGCCATAGTTTCAAAGTTATATTTTGAAGGTAATTCACCTGAAAATTTATGTTCAATCGTTTTGATTTCTTTGAAGTTTTCAAAAAGACTTGCGTTTAACGCACGCAAGGTTAAATCCATTGCCTGGATCCTTCGTTTGTTTAATACTTCTTCCGATTCTTTAGGACCAGTTTCCGTTCCACCTGTATAATAAGTGATGGTGTCAACTGGTGCATTGGAATTTTCTTCATCGGCATCGGCTGAATCATCTTCTGATTTGGTACGAGGTAATCGGTATTTTTCCATGATGGACTCTAATCGATTTGTATTCCAATCAATTACCAATTTTTGATTTTGATTAAGAAACCAAGATTGTTTGATCGCAAAACGAATGTCCAAAAGTTTTTTGGGGGAAAACAGTTTCCCATCTTTTGCCAATGCTTCCACTGAATCAAAATAAGGTGGTGCTCCCACCTCACCAACAATTTGGTAAATGAGAGCAGTTGGTTCCTCTTGTTTTAATACCTTTCTGTGGATGGGAATTTGTTCCCCTTCTCCATTAGAAATATAAATGATGATGGGTTCCCTATGGTCGAACGAAGGATAGGAATACAACTGGAAAGGAACGAGCAATCGGAATGGATTTTGTTCTGCTAAGATGAAAAAACTAAAAAACAAAAGTAAACTAAACCAAGAACCAAATAAAAAAATAAAATCACGTGTGAGTTTGGTTTCCCCTGTTCCAATTTTATAAAACCGAATGGATACGGTTTTTAAAAATTCCCAATAGTTCTTAAGTAACTCTTTAATCTTTTGCAGATGCGTATTCATGAATTCCTTTAATCACACTCCGAGCAATTTTCTTTTGGAAGGTTTTATCTCGTAGTTTTTTACTTTCTTCAGGGTTTGTGAGATACCCCATTTCCACAAGTACAGCAGGCATAAGGCTTCCTCGCAAGACGGAAAAATCTGCCTTTTTCACTCCACGGGAGGGAATTTCAGGGCTAAGGGATTTTTCGTATTGGTCTGCAACCGAATCTGCTAATTTTTTAGAACGCCTTTGGGTCACACTCGATAACATCTGGGACTGGATCTGCGAAACCACTGGATTTTTGTGTTTTCCAATATATCGATTTTCGATGAGGGCCGTTTCCCTTGCGTTTTCTGTACTTGGACTTTGCGAAAGGTAATACACTTCAAATCCAGCTGCCTTTTCGGAAAGAGAGGCATTACAATGGAAACTGATAAAAATCACATCTCTTGTATCAGACAAAACACGATTGGCAAATTTAGAACGATCTTCTAGTTCCACAAAACGATCGTCTTTACGCACCATCTCCACCCGAATTTCAGGGTAATACTTCCGTAAGTACAAATAAGTATAACGAGCAACACCAAGGCTTACCTCTTTTTCAAAATACCCAGTGGTATCAGAAGTCCCAGGATCCTTTCCCCCATGACCCGCATCAATGATGATGGCTTTCACACCTAAGTTACGTTTGGGGATGGTCTCCTTTGGCACAAGGACAATGAGTTCCGTTTCTTTGAATTGGTAACGAACATCATAAGCAATTAAATTGAGTAAAATTGCTTCCACTAAGTCGAGAGGAAGGTAAACTTCTTCTTCCTTTTTTAAAATGGCTTTTGGTATTTTATAAATTTTACCATCCAAAGTATAAAAACTACTGCCAATCCGAAATTGGATATTCCCTTGTGGTGTATAAATGGAACCAACATTGGTGTATTTTTTAAGTTTGGTTGAAAGTTCAGGTAAAATGGTTTTTAAATCAGAAAAACCAACATAATTCCCTTTCCCGTAAAGCGGAAGTTTTGTGACTTCTGCATTTACGAGACATGGGAAAACAATCAGTAAAAAAAGGATTAATCTTTTTTGAAAAATGAAAGGATTCGTTTCCAAATCGATTGTTTCTGTTTTTTGGATTGTTTCACTTCGTTGATATCGAAGAGATTCCGTCTTGGGTCATTCTTTTGAAAGGATTTCCCATGTTGGTTTTTCTTATGCCCGGGTTTGCCTTTTCCATCTTTTGTTTGGTGGCCATGTTTGAATTCATGGTGGGTCATCTTCGCTGGGTGTTTGTGATCACTTGGGTGCCCATGGTTATGGCCATCGGGATGAGACATTTTTGCCGGTGGGTGTCCACCCGATTTTCCTTTATGGCGATTTCTGTCACCTGACCGGTGTTCGCCTCTCTCTCCACCATGTTCTCTGCGGTCCCCTCGGCCAGACTGGTCTCCTCGTCTTGGTTTTCCACCCCTTCCACCTCGTTCGCGGTCTTGGTATTTTTTTTCACCAGGGATCACTTCATCGGCAAACACAGGAGTGAATTCACCCGCTGGGAATTCTAAGTATTCCTCACGGATTTCACCCACAGGGATTTTCGAGTTGAGATACTTTTCAATGCGTTCGAGTTCTGTATAATCCGTTTCGGAACAAAATCCAATGGATTGGCCTTTTCTCCCCGCACGTGCTGTACGACCAATGCGGTGTACATAGTTTTCTGCATCTTGAGGCAGGTCATAATTATAAACCACATCTATGTTTTCGATGTCAATCCCACGAGAAGCAACATCGGTTGCGATGAGGTATTTGTACTTACCTGCTTTAAAATCACGTAGGAGACGAATTCGTTTTTTCTGGTCCAGTTCTGAGGAAAGTCCTGTTGCCGTAATTCCATATTTACGTAAGACAGATACGATCTTTGGGATATTCATTTTGTAGTTGGTAAAAATGATGCCAAGGCCTTCGATTGGATAGTTTAACAAGGAATTGACGAGGTATGGAAGTTTTTCTTCTCTTCCCAAATGCAAGAGAGTTTGGTCGATCCGCTCTGTGATGACTTTTTCCGGGTTGATGTGTACTTCAATGGGTTCGTTCAAATACCGGCTAGCGAGTCGAACCACTTCGTAACTGAGTGTGGCACTAAAAAGAAGGGATTGTTTTCTGTTTTTACATTTGTGGAAGATGTATTTTAGGTCTTGGACAAAACCCATATCGAACATTCTGTCCGCTTCATCCAGGATCACCACTTTGATGTTTTCCAAGGAGAGTCCATGGTTTTTCACAAAGTCAATGAGTCGTCCAGGGGTTGCCACGATGATACAAGCTTTGTTTCCAAGGGCTTGTTCTTGGGATTTGTAATCAGTCCCTCCGATGATGGTTGCCACACCGAAGTCTGTGAACTCGAGTAATTTTTTTGCTTCTTCTGCGATTTGGATTGTGAGTTCTCTCGTCGGTGCAAGGACAAGTGCATACGGAAGTGCTTCCTCTTCCTCTGCAGAAAGAAGTCTATGCAAAGTGGGAAGTAAAAAGGCCATCGTTTTTCCTGTTCCAGTTTGGGCAAGACCTGTGAGGTCGTTACCTTCCATGGCGAACGGGATGGATTTGGCTTGGATGGGTGTGAGCTCTGTGTAACCGATTTTGTCTAGGGCTTTCTTTAGAGACTCGTGGAAAGGTAATTCGTTAAATTTCATATTGGATTTCAGTGTGTTCTTTTTCTGGCAATCAGTTCGATGGTATCACCATAGGCAAAATGGTTTGCGTATAGCCGATACAGCCATTCAGGGAGTTTGCCTCGGAGGCCTAAATCCCGGTAGGAGTGATACGACATAGGTCTAACATAGTTCACGTCAAAGCCAAGGATTGACAAGAGTTTTTTCAGGGAGTGGACTGAGTAGTCAAAAAAGTGGTCAGAAGGATGGGTCATAAACCATTCCTTGGGATTGGTTTCAAAACTTGGCCCAAAACTGGAAGGAACCGCTAGATACAAAAACCCACCGGGTCGTATCCAGGTCTGCAACCTTTTCCAAATCCCATCGATGTCCTGAATGTGTTCGATCACAAAAAAGGCAGAAATCACAGAGAAGGATTCTTTCCATTCGCTCTCTTCCACAGAAAGTACGGACCGCCTTTCTACCTCCAGACCCAGAGTGTTCCTCGAATATTCCACTTCTTTTGGTGAAAGTTCAAGGCCTTTCGTTTGGAATCCGGCAATCCTTGCTTCGTCTAAAAAAAATCCAGCGGCCGATCCAATCTCCAGTAGTGTTTGGTTTGGAAACGGTTTTCTCACACAAGGGTCAACGTTTTCTTGAGGAGTGAGCGGAACTAACTTTGCCAAGTTTGCGAGCCTACGTTTTGCCATGGCACGTAGGTTTGATTCGTCTTCGTAATAAGACTTTTTGTATTGTGCCATGTATTCTTCCATAAAATAACTATCCCCGTATTCTCTTTGTTTTGCGGGAAGAAATCGCAAAACACCTGTGCGACGGCATATTTCGTAATATTCTGGGAATTTACGATGGGGGATAAAATCAAACAAACTCAATAAAAGGTTCTCTTTTTGGATTCCAAAGATTTTTCATATTGGGCACGAGCTGCTCGTTTGTTTTCATAGGCTTCTGATAAACTTGGATTTAAATCAATCGCAGTTTGGAAACTAGAGAGGGCTCGTTTGAATTCCCCATTTTTAAAATAACAAACACCCAAATAATTATGGGCTTTAGAGGAAATGGTGGGTGTGACATCCGAACGAGTGATGACGGTTAACTCTTCAATTGCTTTTTCTCTATCCACAAGGGAACCTGAATCAATGAGAATTTTGGCAAGTACTAACCTTGATTCCATATCCTCTGGATCAATGTGTGTGGCACGAAAGGCTTCTTCTTTTGCCTTTCTCGAAAGCCCAGAGTTTCCACTGTTTGCATAACTCAAAGCCAGTTTTCTGTGTGCTAGTTTGATTTCTTTAGGGTCTTTGGCATTTTCCAAAACATACACTAACATCTTTTCGGCGGCAGGATAATTTTTGGTTTGGATGTAAACATCTGCAAGCTTCAGTCTTGCTTCATACAGTTCCGGTTTCCAAGCAATGGCTTCCTCGTATTCGGAAATGGCTTCAGAATAAAAACGATTTTCTAAATAATAATCGGCAATGGCAAGTCTTGAGGGGACATGATTGGGATCAAGTGCTTGGGATTTCCGCAAAGACTCAATCGCCATCGTAGGTTTTCCGGCATGTAAATAGGAAAGACCCAAATTATAATACGCAGATTGGTTTTTAGGATTTAAAGCAAGGGCTCCTTCAAATGCAGAGATACTTTCCGAATACCGTTCCATTTCATCTAAGATGATTCCTAAATTCACATACGCCGTTTCGGAATAGGTATCCCCTGGCGTCAGGCGGATGATCCTACGGAATAGGCTTTCTGCTTCCACGAGTTCACCCTTTTTGTAATAGAGCTCGGCTAATGCAAACAGAGAGTCCAAATCCGATGGTTTTAAGAGAAGTGCTTTTTTTAAGGCGGTGATCGCCATATTGGTTTGTCCCATGGACAAAAACGCATCGGCAATGTAACGATACACATCTGGTTCGTTGGCATTCGAATCAAGTGCCTTTTGGAAGTATTTGGCCGCCTCTTCAGGGACTTTTTTCTTTAGATACACCAAACCAAGATTATAGTAAGCTTTGGCATCTCCCGTTTTCAAACGGATCACTTCTCGGAAATAATACTCCGCACGGTCGTAGTCTTCTCTTTGGTAAAAGATGGTACCCAGGTGGCCATAGGACAAAACGGCTGTTTGGGAATTCGGTGCTGTTTGTACTACTTTTTGGAACTCAGAGATGGCTTCGGCAATATTGCCTTGTTTTAAGTAACTAATCGCAAGGTTATAGGTAAGTGTCACATCACTTGGGGCAAGCGCCTGCCCTTCTTTATAGGCTTCAATCGCACTTGTTGGGTCTCCAATTTCTTGGAACAAGTTTCCTTGTAAGAGTGCCACACGGTAGTCGTTAGGTGCAATTTCTTTGGCACGCTGGGCGGCACGCCTTGCTTCTTCAAATTTCCCTGCGTGTTTGAAAGCGAGGGACAAATTATAAAAGGCAAAATAGTTTTTGGAATCGTATTGGATTGCTTTTTCCAATCGTTCGATGGCATTGATGTAACGCCCTGCTTCATCATACATCACCCCAAGTACAGTGAGAGCGATGGATTTGTCTTCGTCACTGCCGGGGGAATTGAGAAACTCTTCACAAACAGTGCCAACTCGGTTCACATAACGGTTGTGATAGGCATTGAGACAAGCTGCTAGTTTTGGATTCACCGAATCATCTGGCAGATACGGTTTATCCACAAGTAGGTTCAGTGCTTTTTTGTCTGTAGGAAGGTCTTTTAGGACTTTGGCAATTTCTTCGGGATTTTGTTTTTTTTGCAAATACCACCAGTAAGCGGCGGTTAAAAAACCAAGGATGAGTAAAACGAGAAACGACCAAAACAAAAACGATAAAACTGGTCGCCTTACCGTTGTTTCTGATTCATAAGTCGTTTCTTTTTCTTTTCCCAGGTTCCTTAAGTATGGATCTTCCTGGTAATAACTTGGCTTGGAGGTTTGTTCCTCAATGCGAAAGCGGTTTTTTTGGATAGGATCCATTTCTTTTGTTAGTGGGACTCTTTTGTTAAGATCTCCTTCTTATAGAAGGCATCGAGTAGTCCGTTGATGAATTGTGCAGATTCGTCAGTTTCAAATTCCTTTGTGAGTTCCACCGCTTCATTGATGACAACGGGGGCAGCAAGGAAAGGTTCCTTTTGCAAACTTAGGATTGATAAACGTAAAATACAACGATTGACAACGGAAATACGCGAAAGTTCCCAATTCTCCGAATACTTCTTAATTAGAGTATCGATCGCTTTTCGATTTTCGACCACTCCTTTCACAAGAAAGACAGCATAATCCTTTTCTTCTCGGGTGATTTTTTTGTCGTACCAATCGAATTTCATGGCACGATCGGGATCTGTTCCCACTAAATCAATTTGGTAGAGGCACATGAGGGCAAGGCTACGCCCACGGTGTCTAGAACTCATCCGATCTCTTTGAAAAGATTTGCCATTTCAATGGCTGTAGTTGCTGCTTCGTATCCTTTGTTTCCTGCTTTGGTCCCTGCTCGTTCGATGGCTTGTTCGATGGATTCTGTGGTGATGACACCAAAAATCACAGGAACGGATCCATCTGCTACGGATCCTACTTTTGCTGCTTCCCCAGACACTAAGTCATAGTGAGAAGTAGCTCCTCGGATCACAGCACCGAGGCAAACGATGGCAGAGAATTGGTACTTTTTAGATTGTAAGACTCGTTTGACAGTTTGCGGGAGCTCAAATGCTCCTGGAACATAGATGACGGTCACATCAGACTCTGCTACTCCATGTTGTCTGTAAGCGTCTTTTGCCCCTTT
>Ga0208243_1000144_pt1 | contig 58137 bp, 81 predicted proteins | sample Subbio2Aug_QV12A_FD_184826 | JGI IMG/M metagenome (GOLD analysis project Ga0208243, IMG submission 184826) | Serpentinite rock and fluid subsurface biosphere microbial communities from McLaughlin Reserve, California, USA - CR12Aug_QV12A (SPAdes) | ecosystem: Environmental > Terrestrial > Deep... | reverse complement strand
TCCGCCATGCCAGATCTTGCGCACACGTGCATAGGCGCGCCGGCGATCTCGACGGACCTGCCGCCAGTGCGCCTGACAGATCCACTCCCACACCTGCCCGGCGACGGGCTCGCATTTCATCGGCTTGTGCGTCCGTCGGCAGAACGGGACGCAGCAGCGGATGCGCTCATCCATTCCACCACCTCACGATCCGGCTCCAAAGGCTGTAATCGCAGTCGCCCGTCTGCTCGCGATGCAGGGTGATCCATTGGAACTTCGGTTCACCGACATCAGGGAACTTGTTCTCCACGATCCACTGCTCTTTGCGGCAGCGCCTGCACCGTCGCTTGAACGGCGCGAAGTCTTCCCAATCGTGCTTGTCGGCGCTCACAGCAGCGCCTCCTGTTTCGACTGCGCGAGCGCCTTCGGCTCCCACTTCTCTTTGTCAGCGAGGATCTCGTCGTAGGCTCTGGGGTGCTGCGCCTTGAAGTCGGGGAGATAGGGGCCGGCGACGTAGCCGCGCGCGCCAGGCGCAGGCACGAGCCAGGCGATCGCCGGCGTCATCCAACGCGTCGGCGAAAGATCGAGGTACTTGAAGTCGGCGCGCGTCACCGGCCGCTCCTCCAGCAAGATGGCGATCTTGATCGCTTTGATCTTCCATGTCGTCAAAGCGATCGGCCCCGAAGCGCCGGCGGCTACGTCTGGCACATATTCAGGTAGAGGTAGACGATGAACCGGACACCACTGATGCCAGTATTCGTCGCTGAAATAGTCGTAGGGATCGTCAACGCGCGGCAGCGGAGGATCGAAAAGCCGGCTCTCGACGTGTTTGCGCGGCACGCCGCAAGTCAGCACAGTCAGCCCAATGGGCCTGCAGAACACCGCGAGGCCTTTGGTGGCGTCCTCCGGGACCAGCACGGCGCGATAGTCTGGGCCATCGACGCCTTTGCGCCAGCTGTCGGAGCCTTGGAGCGCCTGTGAAACGACCGCCGTATTGAGTGTGAGCTTCGCCTCGATGCCGATCTGGACGCCATCGGCCTTGCGGACCAGGACGATGTCGAAGCCTGCGGTTTCCGCATACGCCGTCCATCGGTCCTGCGCCGCGTGGCGCTTGCTCGATTGTCTTTCGACCTCGGCGAGGAACGCGGCGCATAGATCGACCTCTTTCGTGAAGATCTTGCTCATGCCATCATCTTCTTCGTCATTCTGACAATGACCGTGTTGACATAGGTGCCGGCGTCAGCGAACGAGCCGGGCGGCAAGTCTTCGAACAGATATCGGCCGCAACGCCCCGATTTGTTCGCTTCGACCATCTTGCGGAACGCCGCGGCCTTGCGGGTCTCGCGGAACTCGACACCGGCCGCCATGATAGCGACGAGTCGGCCGCCGGGTTTCAGGAACTTGAAAGCGTGCGTGATGTGGTCGATGTCGCGCTCGCGATCAAAGGGCGGGTTCATCACCACAAGATCATAGATCGGGTCTGGACTGACCCGGAGAAAATCCCCGCAGACGACGTGATTGTAAATGCCCTCATCGGCGAGCCGATTAGCCAACTCGGGTTGGATCTCGACGCAATCGACGAGATTGTCGAAGCGGTAATCCTTGGCGTGCCGTTCCCGGCCGCCGCTCCAATCATCAAGGTTGCTGATCGAGACGACACAGCGGCGCGCCAGCACGCCGGTGCCAGCGGACGGCTCCAAGATGCGCATTTGCGGATGGCCGCGGCCGCGAAGGACCGACGTCTCGCGAAACAGGTGGTCGGCGACGTCTGGCGGCGTCGGAAAGAAGCCGAAGTTACGCGCCGGCGTCATCTTACGATTTTGCAGCGGGTCTTCTTCCGCTGTCTGGCCGTCGCCGATCACTTCGCCGTAATATTCGGCGAGCAGCTTGTTGACCTTCTCCACCAGGTCTTTGCGGGTGAACCAGAGGTGGGCGTTGCCGTTCATAAAGCAGCGCACCTTGAAATAGGCGTTCTCGTGCAGGCTTTGATGCGGACTCCAGCCGCCGCGCTCGCTTTCCAACATGTGCAGCGTGGACTTGAAGGACCGCTCGATTTCGCCTGAGTTATTCACGGCGCCTGCGTCGTCGTCCATGTGGTCGAGAATGTAGAAGACGCGCTCGACGTCTATCAGCACTTCGCGATCGCGACCCCAATTCATCCAGCCGTTATCGTTGAACAGCCGCGTCATAATCATGCGCGAGCCGATCTTGAAGCCGTCATGGCTCTTGAACCGTCGATCGAGCTTTGAGAAGGCGTTGGCGATGCCGCGGCGGAAGATCATGCCGAGATTTCCGCGGAACTGCTCAAGCGTCGCATAGACGTTGTCGACGGTGAGCGGCGGCATTCCTCGGCCGACTTCTTCTTCGGTGATCAGTTCGCCGTCGCGGTCGACGCGATCGGGCACATAGGCCATCTGGGCGAGAAGCTTCTCTTTCGCTTCGACGTCCATCAAGCGCTCAAGGTCCGTCATCTTGACGATGTGGCCCCAGCACCGGACGTCGGTCAGTTTGCGCGCGGTGCGCAAGAAGCGATCGCGGTCGGGCAAAGCGATAGCTTTTTCGAATTCGGAGATCTCGGGGACGCGGTCGCAAGTGTAGGAGTTAATTTCCAGCGGCGCGGCCTGTCGCGCCATTTCGTGAGCGGCGGTAACCGCTCGGTCGGCGAGCTCGAGGGCGCGGTACGCGTCCTCATATAGATGGAGGGCCTTGTCGCGGCACGCGACGATATGCTCGATGCTCTGGCGCGGGACGATCGCGTTCATGAGCACCCCGTCGTGGCGCCGCAGGTGTTGCACTTCAGGCAGACGCCGTTCCGCACCATGGTGAAGTTGCCGCAATCGGGGCATTGATCACCGGTGTAACCGAGTGACTTCGCGGTCAGCGCCTTGCTGGCGTTGCGCCTCGCGATCTCGTCGCCGTGGATCACGCCGACGATTGCGAACCCCTCATCCGGATCGTGTTTCTGATCCGACGGCCCTAATTCAGCGATAACGGCCAAAAGAACTTCGATCTGCGCATCGCGCGCGATCCGTTCGCCGCGCCCAGAAACTGGCGTCGAATAAATTCTGGCGGCTGTCTCGCGCATGCATGCGACCGCAAAAAGCACACCGTCCTCAGGCGTGCGCCAAGGCGTCTTCTCGCTCATGATGGCTTGCCTCCGGCCTTTGAAGCCTTCTCTGATAAAAGCGCGTCGAGACGCTCCTTGTTCTCGACGTCCAAACAGATGCCCTCGCCGTAGACGGTACGGATAGAGATCCTGTGTCGCCGCAATTTATTGCGTAATGAATACGTTCGCTGCTTGATGAGACCGAGAGGATCGTCAGATCTTGATTTGACCCGCGCGATAAGCTGCTCATAAGCCGCAGGCGCAGGACTCATGGATCTCATGATATCCAAAAGTAACCATTCCTGGGGCTGCAACCCGAGATATAGGCGACCCGCCGCATTGCGATCTGGGGTCATAAGTGCTTTGAGATACCGATTTTCCTCAAGCGCCTCATCAAGGCGCCGACGGAGGGAAACGATCTCCTCGACATGAGACTGCGCACGCATCAGAAGAACACCTCCTCTTGATCGGCTGGGCCCGGGCTAGGCGGCGGCGCTTCACTCGGCCGCGACTTTTCAGAGGCGCTGTCGGCGCGGCGCGAAAAGCCCCTCACCTTTCTTCCTGTGAGCCATACGAAAGGCTTCTGCCGCATGATGATGTTGAGTTGCATCAGCTTTTCGCCATGCCGCTTCATCGCCTGCGACAGCGCATTGGCGCGCTTCTTCGGATCCTCTTCGTCGGCGCCGTCGAACGCCATCTCGGCAAACTTTTCGGCGAGCACCCTCCAGTGCACGACCCTTGTGCCGCTCGGCAGGCCGAGAACCACAGGCGCATTCTCGCCCCCATCGGCGAGCGCGCGATAGATCGCGCGCAAGAACACCTCGCACTGCGGCGTCAGCCTGATACCGGCGTCGGTCGCCTTCGACGTCTCCCCGGGCTCGCCATCTACGTTCGGGAGACGTACCACGCAGCTCGTGATGGGCTCGCCGTCTCCGTCGCGCCCGATCTCGACGGCCGGCAGCACGAAACGCCATTTCTTGCCGGACTCGCCGTCCTTCTGCTTTGCGATCTCGATTTCGCGAACTGCGCGCCGGTCGATATCCATCTCTTCGAGCTTCTCGACCTTTAGCACCGAGTCCAGATTGGCCATGATGGATGTGTGCCCGCGCGGCTTCTGGCCGCCGGAATTCATATGATGCACGAGAAGCACCGATGCCCGCGTTTCTGATGCGATACGTTCGCAGCGCGCCAGAACCGGAGAAACATCCTTCGAGCTGTTCTCGTCTGCACCAGGGGTCGCCGTTGACAGCGTATCGATGACGACGAGTTCGAGCGGACAATCGAATGTCGACGCCCAATGCTTGGTCTCCTCGATGAGCAGGTTCGCCGCTGCGTCGCCGGCGAATAGGTCGACCGTCTTTGGGAGCAACACGAACGGTATTTTGTCTTCCGGGCTCAGACCGTGCTCGAGCCGATAGGCTCTGATCCTCTTCTTGATCCCGCGGCCGCCTTCTCCGGCCTGAAAGACGACGCCGCCGCGCATGGCTTTGTTCCCGAGCCAGGGCACGCCTCTCGCGATCGCCATGGCGAGATCGATCACGAGAAAAGATTTCCCGGACTGTGAGGCCCCAACCATCATGGAGCGCTCACCCCGCGTGATCACATTCTTGATAAGCCATTCATGCTCTGGACCCGGGAGATCCATATCCGCCCAGGTCACGGCGCCGAACTTCGAGACGTACGGCGGCGGCGCGAAGTAAGGCGCGCTTTCTCTCTCAAATTCTTCAAGCGAAAGGACGGGAGGCAGATCGAACGACGCCAGGACGGTCATGCTGCCGGCCTCCATCTCAGGCGCGCCGCCTTGGCGCGCGCCCGGGCCCGTCTCACCATGCGCGACGGTTTCCGCTCGATCGTGATGATGACGAGACGGCCTGACTTGAAGCGATAGGCGATGCGCTCGATCATGCGGCGCGCCTCAGCATCATGGCCTGGCGCGCGGCGAGGCCGACGTATTCCGCGTAAGCTGGCGGAATGGCTTCTGACAGCTCTGCGAGCGTCATGTGGTCGATGCCCATCGCCTTGCGGCCATCGTCCGGCGAGAAGTCGGCAACTCCCCTGGCGTGCGATCCCTCCCTTCGTTTCCGGTTGCGGACGTGTCCGCCGTAGACGCCAATCACGGCAGGTTCGGCGCCATGGGCGCAGGCCAGCTTTTGCAAGGGAAAATTCGTTTCGAAGAGCCTGTGACGGCGGAGTTCGGCGCCATCGATTCCGAGCCCGAACATCGTCCCGCAAAGCATGACGGGATTGACCAGCGGCGCGCCTTCGACGTTCTCGATCACGTAGAGCTGCCCGCTCGCACGCAGCAGCTCGCGCGTCGGCGCGATCAGATCGACATGCTTTTTAGCGTTGTGCATGCGGCGCATCGCGGTGTGCGCCTGGCATGGCGGCGAAGCCCAGATCAGATCGAACCTCGATAGATCGAATGGCGGTCGCAGAGCATCGGCCTGGACGAATTGGAAAGGGTAATGCGGCTGGCGCAAGAGATCGCAACCGACAACCTCGAAGCCGGCGCGCGCGAGCCCCAACGCCACCCCGCCGGCGCCACAATAGAGATCAATAGCGCGAGGGCGACGAGGTTTCACGCCGCCTCCAATCTTCGGGAGGCGAAGAGCACGTCATTCCAATCCGAACCGTCGGGCGCGAAATGCACGAAGACATCTAGACCGAGGCGCCTGAACCTTTGGCCCCCAAGGCGCAACATCGCGCGCGTCCAGGCCGGCTCGCTGTCACCGTCGCCGAGCAGGACCAGCCTTTTTACGCCCTTCGGAATCCAGATCGCGGGGCTCGACAGATCAGGATCGTCGTTCGGCAATGTCGCGTTTCTGCGCCCGCGTGGCGGATTGGGGTGCGGGATTGTTCCCGCCGCCTTTCCGCAAAGGTTTCCGAGCGAGTAAGCGGCGGCGGCGCCGGCATGCGCGAAGTCGTCCCCGAACTCGCCGATGCGCGCCATTTCCAGCCAGGCCAGGGATGTTTCGATGCCCTCGCCGACGGCGAGCAGGTCCGTAGGCGGCTGCAGCATGATCAGCCCGCCGCCCATTTGGAAGGTGCCCTTCTTCGCCTTGTTGCGCGTCCTGTCGCCGGGAGCGCGCAGTTTGATCGGGGCAGATGGATCGATGTAGGTGCGATGGACGCCGGTTATGCGGCCGCGCGCATCACGCGCCGCAGCCACCATGCAATGAAAGCGGCCGAGCTCTACTTCTTCGTCCGGCAGTTCATCGCCGTTTTCGTCGCGAGCGCCAGGCGGATTTGCAAACCCGCGATATGAGAGATTTGGGATGAAACGCAGGTCCGCATGCGGGAAGTGCGCATAATTTATGCCGCGCCGTTCCAGATAGTCTTGGACGATCGTCCCTTCGATCGGCATTCCTTTTTCAAAAAGCGACGTGGCGCGTTCGATATGCTCGAGGAGCTTCGCGCTATCCTGCCGGTCACGCTCGATCGCCGCGTCGCGGCGCTCTTCCTTGCGCTCTTTCTGGATCGCGGGATCAGGTTCGATGCTGCGGCTTTCGCCGCGCGGCGGCGGCTCCTGCAGGATCGATTCGCAGACCGCGATAAAGTCCTTTTTCGCATCGAGCCCGAGGATATGTGCCGCCATGGTGATGACGTCACCTCCACCTGACCCCCGGCAGTTAAAGACGCGGTCTTTAGTGTTGATGCTGAATCTGTCTGTCCCTCCGCACGCCGGGCACGGCCCGATATGCTCCGCCGATCCGGCGCGCTTCAGTTTCGCGCCGAGCGCCTGCGCGACTTCGAGCGGCGCCGATTCCCTAGCGCGACTGATCCAGTCCTCCATCGCGGCGTCGCTCATCGACGCGCCTTTCCAACAAACGCTTTTCCTGAATCGCGTCCGATCGCGAAGCCAACCTCCTCAAAGCACTCCGCGGCAAGAATGAATTTTTTGGATCGCTCAGATCTCAGACAATTCCGAATTTTATCGGCGTTGGTTCTCCATGCCGCTTCGGCATAGCTGATCTCATTCGTGTTCTTCGGGGCCTCAGCTATTGCGCCCGGCGGACCTCCATCACGCGCGATATATTTGTCTGTGATGCGCTGCGGGTTTTTCTCTTTCATCGCGCCCTCCCGAATAGCGCGCCGAGACCGGAGAGCTTTGCGTTTTCCAGGGCCGCGCACCCGCGTCTCCCCAGCGCCATGAGCGTCGTGCCTTGGGCCGGCGACTTACCCTCTGACCCGTCCCGTCTAAGAAACCTGATCTTCTTTCGAACAAACAGAACGGCGTCGGCGCGCGGCGCGTATTCTTGCCACCAGGGCGCCGATGTCCGATCAGGTGCGAGCGCGATTCCGTCACAATGGGCAAAGAATTTATCGAGCCACGGCTGCAATCCATTGCGACCACCAAAAGGTGCGTTCATCCAGACGAACCCGCGCCATGGATGCAGTAGTCCATCTTCTTCCTTTGTCAGGACAGCGCGCGCCGGCACCCATGGCGCGAATGGCGCGCCAGGGTGGGCTACATCCATATCGAACGTGCATCCGAGCGCGTCGAATACGTGCGGTGGCGTAAACCACTCATCGGTTGCACCAAGGCATTGCTCGTGCAGGGCCATCAGCGCCGCTCCATTTTAAAGCCGAGCGCACCGAGACTGCCTTCTGGAACGTCGTGGCCCGGCGCGACTCTGAAAACGCGCTCCCCCGTGTTCCGGACATACGAAACCGGCCATGGTCCCTTGTATTTGACGCCCGGCCCTCCGAGTTCGTCGATTTCCAGTGCATCTCGCGCGAGAAGGATCGTGTGGCGGCATTGCGAGAAATTGCCAGCCCGCTCGCCCCAAACCTCGATGATTATCTCGTCGTCGGATTTCCCGCTGCGGAGGAGATCGACAATGCGCGCGCGGACTGGCGCGTTTGTTGTATCCATGGGTGCCCCCAAAACACCGTGAAACCTATCCGGCACGCAATTTTTCGGCGGTCTTGCGCAACTCCGGAATTACGCGCGCTCTGCCGACGTCGAGCAGGATGATGAAGCGATCGAGAATGTCGGCGCGCCGCTTCCTCCAGGTCGCGCCAAAGGCCTTGAACTGGCTTTCCTCCTCATAGGAAAGTTCCATGAGCGTCGTGAGAAAGTCGTCGAGCGTGAATTGCGTCTGCTCGTTCGCTGATGGCGTCCGATCCTGCGATTGGCTCATCCATCCCCCCATGCCGTCGAGCCGCGCTTGACATGCGAGGCGCGCATATTGGCGCGCGGCTCATTGCTAAACTGCTTTCGTCGCGCCGCCATTGGGACATAGGCAACGCGGGCGTGATAGGCGCAGTAAGGGCCGCCGCCGATCACCGCCTTGCCGCCACAGAAGCGAAACTCGTCGGATTGTGGATCCCCCATGGGCCAGCGGCACGAGGACTCGCGCAGATCCATGAGCGTGACGCGCGCGGATATCGGGATGACGGCCTCGTCGTCGACGATGAGCACAGGTGCCTGGACAGGTTTGGCAACCTCCTCCTGTCGAAGCGGGAGTTGTCTTCCCATCTTTGGTTTTGGTTGCTTCTGCTGCGCGTAGAACGCGTCAGTGATGGCCGCCGGCGCAACCGGCTTACTCGCCGGCGGGACTAAGGATCGCGGCGGCGCCGCGGCTGCGGCTCGATCAGAAAGACCGAGCCGATGGACCTTCCCGAGCACGGCGCTGCGCGTGCACCATGGCCCGAGCTGTGCGGCGACCGCCGACGCCGACATCCCCTGTCCCCATAGCTCGCGCATCTTGGCTTCGCGTTCCGGCGTCCAGCTCATGCCGCGACCCCTGGAGCCGCATCGAACTTCGTCCGCTGGTTGCCGAAGGTGATCCATCCCGCCCGGGACTGGCGCGCGAAGCAATCGAGCTTCCGCATCCACGGCAGGGCGAAGCGGTTATCGATCATCTGATAGAATTCTTCGGGCTTGCGGCTGTGCTGCCGGCGAACCCCGTCAAACTCCGAGTCGATCGCCTTCCGATAGCGCGGCCTGCCAATCTTGCCGATCAGAACGCTTTCATGCTTGGAGCGCGCGACATAGCCGGGGCCCATCATCGGCTTGCCGTTCTTTGACACCTTCCGCCATGCAAGCTCCGTGACGTAGATGAAGCCCCAGCGCTTCAGACACGCAAAGCCGAATTCTAGCTTCGGCCCGTTCGACCAGAGGAATATCCACGAATTGGCGCCGACCAGCAGTCCGACCGGCATGTCGAGAATTTCTTGGTCGGTCATGACCGCGTAATGGCCCTGGCCGCTTTTGTTGACGCCATTTTCGCTTCGCAACGCGAACTCCGTCGGCGGATCCATGACGACGAGATCGGCGCAGAACAGCGGCAGCGGTTCGAAGAACCAGGTCACGCCGGCCTCCGGAGAACTTGCGCCATCACGCCTTGCGTAGTCTGCTCGACGATCTTGATCGCTTTTTTTGCCGCGAGAGCGCTGACGATCGCTCTGATGCCGCCCTGCGAAACGCCGGCGGAGGTGGCAAGGCCGCTATACGTGATGTAAGGGGAGACGCCATCTTGCTCGGCTTCGTCGAGCGCGCGCAGCACCTGCGCCTGCGGCGCGGTCAGGTCCTCTGGCGGGCTTTCATAGCCCAGCGGCGTCAGATGCAGCGCGTGAGTGTCGCCGCGCCGCTTCGTCACAGCGCGCCCGTCGGAGGCGATCTTCGTGAACGCCTGCCGGACATTTATCGGGTCAGCATCCATCCAGGAGGCCACCTGCTTCATGGTGGGTCCCTTGGGATATTGCTCCAACATCTTCGGCAAGAGGTTCATAATCTCGTCAGCCAGCGTTGTGCCGCCAAGATCCGTGAAGAACGTGCCTTCCGCCGTCTCGCCGATCTCCCCTGGCGGAACCGACTTTGATAAAACCGGCGGCATGCGCGACAACGGCGACGGCAGCTCCTCGATCTGCGTCGTCGCCTCGTTTTCTGCGCAGGTCTTGCTGCAGGCGAACCCGAACAGGGTCTGCAGCGCGAACTGCTGCTCATCGCTCATCTGAGCGTAGTATTTGCCGATCTCGACGATGTGGCCCATCAACTTGCTCATCGCACGCCTCGCCGTTTCTCCATCGAGTCCTTGATCAGCATGATGCAGGCGCGCTGGACATCCTGGCCCGTCTTCGCGGCGTGAATCCTCGCCGCGCCGTCGATGCCGGGGATCCCCGCCATCGCCTCAGCGATCTCGGCATCGCTGTATTTGGCGACCCATGGATAGGCGTCCTTCGCCTCGAACATTCTACGGATGGCGCGCAGCGGCCGCGCCGTAATCGGCGTCAGCCGGCCCATTGCCGCGACAGTGAGGATGCGCCGTAGCGACTTCGCGCCCGCGTGCTTGTAGATCTCGACCACCTCATTGATGGCGGTGATCTGCCCGGGCTTCGCGTAGTTGCGCGCCGGCTGCGCGCGCGGGATCACGCAGCCGCATTCGCGGGCGATGCGCGCGATCTCGGCGGCGCCGACAATGCCGGCGGCGACCTCGGCATGGAAGACGTCGAATGGCGTCATCGCGACGCGATCGCGGTTGTGGGCCACAAACGACTCAGCGCGCTGGCTGACGTCGTGCAGCGGCACAAGCAGCACGGGGATTGCCGGAATGCCGCCGTGCGTCACGGCGGCGATCGCCGTGTGCTGGCCGTCGATGACGAACAGACCTTCGGCGGTCTCGGCGCAGATTGGCGGCTTGAACTTCGAAAAGCTCCACTCGGCGACGATCTTCTCAATCAGCCGTTTTGACTTGATCGAGAGCTGCCGCTGATAGGCGTCCTCGACGAGCAGGGTCGCCGGGTCGACCAGCCGCGTCGAGGGCATTGATCCGACAATCGCCGGTTTGACGTCGTATTTGATCTCGAGTCGCTGGATCCGCCGCACCATCGCCGGCGCAGGCGGCAGGGTCTCGGTCGGCGCCGGCTCCGGTTCTTGCTGCGGCTCCTCAGCGCGCTCCTTACGCGGCCCGAGCTGCTTGCCATGCTTCACGAAAAGGACGCAATTTCCCGATGACTGCCAGCACAGGGCGCACGTCGCGCAGCACGCCGTCGCATCGGTCTGAGCCGGGCAGACCAGCCCGACGATCTCATCCTCAATGACGGCGTCCGTCGGCGTCTCGTCGACGACTTTGGCGCCGTCGGCGAGCAGCTCAGAAAACGACCAGCGGATGCGGAAACGATCCGGAAACTGGTCTTTGACGCTCTCGACGGCGTCGCCGATTTCGTCGCCTTCGAGCCACGCCGGCAGCCGATGGGTATAGCCGAAGCACGCCACGTTTTCGTAGGTCGATAATATGTCGAGCCAAAAGGCCACATATTCAACGGACGGAAAGTCACCGAGCACATGCAGCCGGATCAGGACGCCGACGTTCTGCGCGGCGAGAGACTTGATCTCTTCCTCGAGCCGGCCGAAGAAGATCTCAGAATCGACGATGCGATGGCGCCTGGCCATCTGCATCGAGTTGCCATAGCAGGCGCCGCGTATTTCGCAGTCAGCAGGGCAGGTGGCCCTCTCTTCGAGCGAAAGCTGATACAGCGCATAGCCTGCGAACCTGCCTTTCTCGACAGTCTTTCCGAGCTTGCGGTTGTTCTCGCCGGAGACGAGCAGCCGTTCCGGCGCCGTCTCCTTCACCTCGACGACAGTCGACGGAAAGAGCGTCCGGTTCTCGACCATCGCTGGATGATTGTCGGCGAGCGTGAAGACGCTCCCGCCGATTTCCGGCTTGTCGGTGAAGCGCCGCTGGCTCATAGGCTCGGCTCCTTGGCAAGAAGCCCGAGCGCATACGCCACTTCATCCTCCTCGATGAAGCCATAGCGATAGGCGCGATCGATGACCGTAGCGACCTTCTTCTCTTCGATCCCGCGCTGCCGAACGATCTCCTCCAGCGCAAGACCGGAGCGCACATCGTTAATGACGCGATCGGCGAGGCTCGGCCGAACCCAGCCCATCTCCGGGAACCGTCTAAACTGTGCACGGCCGACGAATGCCATTACGCCTGCTCCTGCATCAGGTGCAGCTCGCGCGTCGCCGGCTTGCAGAGATGGTCAGACGCCCAGATGTGCAAAGCAATGGCGTCAGCACGGTTGTCGTCGCGGCAATCGCGCGGCAGATAGGCGATCTGCCAGCACCTCTCCAGCACCGCTTTCTTCGGATCTGCAGGACGCGCTTTTCCGACGACGTGTTTGCGGACGGCCTGCACGTTCGCCTTGCGGCATCTGATGCCGTAGGGCCCGCATATCGTGAAGACGCCGGCGACCAGCCCCGTCAGTAGATAGATTGTTTCTGGGTTGCTCTTGAACTTGAAGCCGCGCGGGGCCGCGCTATCTGCTTCAATCATCGCCCCCATTTGAATTGGCGCCTCGACGATGACGAGATCTGGCTTCTCGACCATGAAGAGATCGCGCAATGTAATACCGAGCTTTTTGAACGCCCGTTCTGGATCGTCGTCGCCGTCTTTTAGACGCTGCGACCATGATCGTGGCGCCTTGCCGGCCTCGCCGAGCGCGAACCCGACCTTCGTCGCGGCATCGATCGCTAAAACGATGGTCATCTAATCCCCCAGCCACACTGACCGATCTAAGCGTCCGTGGCGTCCGCGTTCGGTAGACCGCTGATTCCTTCCTCGAGCCGGCGCGTGTTCTCCTCGACGCGCTGCTGTTCGAGATCCTTGAGATGACGAGGCCGAACGTCTTTCTCGTCGTCATCCGTAGCCTTCTTGCCGCCGCCTTTTTTCTTTTCGTTGGCCTGCACTGCGGCGTCGAAAAGATCTCCGGCTTCGGCGACGGCGCGCAGCGCTTCGAACGCCTCGAGATCCTCGTCGTCCTCCGGTTCCGCCTTCGCAACCGCGCGCTCGTAGGCCCGCTGCGCAAGTTCAACCTTGATATGAGATTTGAAAGCCTTGAGGTTCAGGCCTGCGTTTTTCGCGGCATCATAGAGATCAGTTAGCGGCTCCCTGATCTCCTTGCACTTGTCCATGTTCGCAATTTTCTGCGCGGCGAGATCGTCGTAGACGCGCAGAACTTCACCTGTCCATCGCGCTAGAACCTTAGGATCGACGCCGTTATGTCCTGCCTTGGCCATCTGCAGTTACTCCTTCAGTCTGCAATTCAGCGAGCCTGAGTTCGGCCGTCCTAGCTCGCTCCAACAAGCGACTGTTCGCGTCTTGGAGTTCGTCGCGCATCCGCTCGAGTTCCGCGATGCGCGAGGCCAATTCGGCGATGGTGATATTTTGCTCGAGCGGCGACATTGCTGTGGGCGGCCGCCGCGTCATTCATCAATCCAAGGCGCTATTAACACCGCGATCCGATCGGCAAAGCGCATTAATCTGATCGCTATTGAATTGCGGATCCGAAATGCGAAGTAGCGTTTCGAGGCGGGCGACTCGTGCTCTGAGTTTCTGTAGCTCTTCATGTCCCGCGTCTTTTTGTTGCATGTCGGCGATGTCCCGAAGCTGCGCGATCTCGTCAGCGCTGATCCGATATCGCTCATCGCGATACCAAACTGACTTCACTCGGGATGTTGACCAAAAAGGAATGCGGCGGGCGGCGCGCGCGATCTGTCGCTTCACGGTATCCCCCACCATCGGCGGGGACGCCAGCGATCTGACCAACTGACTCGCTTCGAGAAGCGCGCTCATTTTCGTTACGTCGCCTTTTCGCATTTTTACGAATCCTCATGCTGTTTGATGCAGACATGAGGGACTTGAACCAAAACCCAACTCTCCGACGCGCATTCGCCTGGCAGCACGGCGCGTCGCCAAATTCAGACGCCAACGCCGGAAGGAACGCGTTACCTTTGCCTTCCGCGCTGGTCGCGGATGATGAGGGCACAACTCCCTCGCATCCGCATCCTCGATGCGTGATCCTCATCACTCTCGAGTTCCCTGCCGGTTGCGTGACCGACGAAGCCGTGAATAGTCGGCGGGATTTACCGGCGCGTCCCGCCATCGCGTGCCTGAGTGCGTCGTCAACCCTTTCGGGCCCCTTTGCAGCACACGACGTCCCGCACTCCCGATCTGAATTCTGGCGCCCCGAGTTTCACGGGACTGCGCTTGCCGCTGCGCTAGCGTGCGGGCATTACCGGCCAGCGACCGCAGCGCTGGTGCAAACATGAGCAGCGGTAAGAAAGGGAAAGAACCCGCAGCCCATGCCCGATCGTCGCCGCACAAGCGCTGCGGCACACGCATTTCCCCTGGGAGGAGGAAATTTATTCAGCTTGGTCCAAACGCCATTCGAACGGTGTCGTCGACTGCCGTTACCGCGAAGTAGAGGAACAACCCGATTGTGATGCCGAGACAGCCGATGACGATCAGCGACGCTGCCGTACTGAGATTCGTTTCATTCCGATCTGTCATTGCGCCTCCCGCAAGCGCTCGAGCGCTTCAATGAGATAGGCAAGTCCTTTGGCGCGATCTTCAGGCGCGCCATCACTGCTCTGGTCGCGCGTTGCGATCTCCAGATCGCCGCGTTCGTTGCCATGAACCGACACGATCAAGGCGGGGTTCAGAACGTGGTTCTTCACTGCGCAGCCTCCGTGAAAGGGGAGGCGGACGGCAACTGTTCTGGTTTTTCAGGCGGGTAGAGGTCTGGTCGAAGTTCCCGGCGGGAAACGCCCGTCGCTCTCTCGACTTCGATTACGCGCTCAGCGGGAACTTTCTTCCACTGGGAGATCGCTTGCGCGGAGATGTTTCCGATCGCGCGCGCCAGCCCTGTGTTGCCGCCAGCGGCGGCTTTTGCCCGTTCGAGAGAGTCTGCAATTCGATCCATGAGAGCAAGGAAAGCACAGCTTTCTTTTGCAGGCAAGAGAAACTTTCGATGATTGAAAGCGGCGGAAGCACGAAGATGGCGGTATGGAAACCCTAGCTGACAGAATAATCCACATCCGCCGTGACATTCTTGGCTTCACCCAAGCCAAACTCGCGGCGGTGCTCGGCATCACCAGAGGGGCTGTCGGCAACTGGGAGCGCGGCGGTGACATCGACAAGCGGCATCTGCTCCGAATCGCCGAACTCGCGGGCGCCCCCGTCGAATGGATCGTGAGAGGGTCAGGCCGGCCGCCGATCGGCAAACCGATCCCTCTGGATCAATTCCGCGAGGTGTCAGACGAGATGTTGCAAGACGATCGCAACTACAGGCCGCCGCCGCAGCTTCTTGGGCGCCGAGACCTGCCGGTTTACGCAGCTGTCGAAGGAGGCCCTGGGGCGATGGTGGTCTCAACCGATCCAATCGACATGGTCCCGCGCCCATGGTTTTTCGAGCGAATCCGCGATGCCTTCGTCGTTGTCGTGGTTGGCGACTCAATGGAGCCGGCCTATGAGCCAGGCGACATGGCGCTGGTGAATCCAAAGCTGACGCCCATTCGAAATAAGGACGCGATTTTTATCGCCGGGGAGCCTGAAGGCGATTTTCGAGCAAGCATCAAGAGGCTAATCCGGTCGACAGACCAAGAATATGTGGTGCGGCAATTCAACCCACCAAAGGAAATAACGTTACCGAAGAAGGAATGGACAACCGCCTACCGCGTCGTCGGTAAATATACGGGGTAGTAGCTCGGTTTGGTTTGCGGATTCAGACGTCTACTTGTTTACAGAACCTAATCTCTCAACTTCAACAATCCTGAAGCTGAATCATTACCTGCAATCTAGGTGTACTGGGAGGGGGCGCCTTAAAGCGCCCCCCTGACCCAGAATGAGTCAGCACCAGTACCAAGGTTATTTAAGCTGAATCTTTCAGTTCTCCGTTCGGTGTCTGTATCCCGCGCGAGTCCCCTTCGGGCTTGTAGGCAGCAAAAAAGCGCCTGTCAAGAAAAATGAAAGCCGCGCTTTCTTTTCTGCTTGCGCGGGAATGAAAGCTGTGCTTTCCTTGCCTCCATAGGCGCTTGCCTTGGAGGGGATGATGGCTCGTAAGCCAAAAAATTCTGACGGCGCCGATATTCAGCCGGAGCCTGCCGTCATCAAGACGGTGAAAGGCTTTAATCGCGATTTGACCTGTCGCGGATTTCAATTCGAGCAAGGCAAAACATATTCCGTCGAAGGGCCGATCGTCGCTTGCGAGAACGGCTTCCACGCCTGCGAATATCCGCTCGACGTGTTAAATTACTATCCGCCCGCAAGTTCGCGCTTTCATGAAGTCGAGCAAGGTGGCGAGATCGGGCGCCATGGTGGCGACACCAAGATCGCCAGTTCGACAATCACCATCGGCGTCGAGCTTTCCATCGGCGACATTGTCGCCCGCGCGGTGAAGTGGGTTTTTGAGCGGGCCAAGCCGGAAGGCGAAGGTTCGAGCGCAACCGGCGTGAGGGGCGCGGCGAGCGCAACCGGCGTGAGGGGCGCGGCGAGCGCAACCGGCTATAGGGGCGCGGCGAGCGCAACCGGCGTGAGGGGCGTCGCCCTTGCCGCTGGTTTTGCGTCACGCGCCATGGCTTCCGAGACTGGCGCGATCTGCGTCGTCTGCCGTGACACCAACGGAAACATCGTCGCCATTCGCGCGAGCAAGGTCGGCGAAAACGGCATTGTCGCCGGCAAGTTCTATTCGCTGAATGAAGCCGGTGAGTTCATCGAAGAGGGCGACTCCCATGCTTGACGCAATCCTTGTTGCGAGCCTTCCGGTCGCGATCGCGGCTTTCGGGTTGTTCTCGCTTTGGGCACTGACAGTGAGGCTGTCATGAGCGCCATGAACACCGCGCTGCAGCGCATCGCGCGCGAGACGCAGATCGCATTCGAAATGTGCCACGAAATGGCCGTGCAGCGGCTCGTGGACAGCAATTGGCTGTATCGCGACACGGCGGGTCGCGCCCTGGGGCTCGGCGTCAAGGAAGCGTGGGACATGCCGCATGTGGAAATCCGCGAACGCGCGCTTGAGCGCGCGGCGAACGAACTCAAGCGGATCACACACTGGAGCTATTGCCGATCGCGACATCTCGCCTGCCTTGAGTTGGCCGAAGCGGCGAAGCGGAAGATCGAACGCGAACAGCAAATGGAAGCTCGATGAGCCAAGTTTCAGCAGCATGCGAAGCGCATTGGGCGCGAATCAGAGCCGCTCTCCCGCCATTCGTCTTCAAGCCGCATTCGCCGATCGTCCGCGTTCCGATAACGCATGACGAATTAGCAGACATTGAACTTTTCAAAAGGCTGCGAAGGGATGCGCTCGCCCAATTCAAAGAGGCGCAATGCGCATATGAGCGCGCAATTTCGGAGCGGTGATGTATGCCAGAGATGTCTGATACTACAGCACAAAGCGAACCATCGCCCGTCAATGGCGATGGTTGGGAATGGGCGATCGTCGAGATCTTCGGTCATCGGCGCCACGCCGGGCGGACGCGCGAAGAAGAGCGCTTCGGCGCGAAGATGCTGCGCATCGACATTCCGGTGAAGGGCGATCCGGCGGCGAACGGCTGGCAGACGCATTACTACGGCGGCTCTTCGATCTTTTCGTTTTCGCTGAGCGACGAAGATTCCGTCATGCACATCAACAAGCCCTGCGAGCCCGCCTCTCGGCTGACGTATTGGCAGAAGGGAGCCGAGGACGCGGAGTTCAGTGCGCCAAAGGAGGATGATCTATGATGACCGCCGCAAGATCAGACCGTATCGCGGCGATGGCTGCCGCTATTTATCCAGACGTCAATCTCGACGATAGAGCAGACGTCGCGTTGTGTCTCTTCGCCCAGGGATATCTGGGGAAGGACATTGGCGACGATCTTCCTGCCGTTATCGACGCGGCGAGGACTCTGCGCGCCAGGCGACGCCGAAATCAGATCACAGACATCGCAACGACAGCTGCCGCTTTTTGCGCCGCGATCTCGTTCCTAGCCGTCTTCGAACCGGAGCCGGCGATGGCCCAAGAATCTGGCGGCTCCGAGGGAGCCAGCTTTGTCTTGCTATCGATCTTGATCACCTTCGGCGGCTGGGCGCTTGCCTTGGCGATCGACGCGTTCGCGAGGACAGCGCTTTCTTTTCTGCGCCTGCGCGTTGGGAGGCAATGATGCGAAAACGCGAAGCGGACAGAACATACCTCGACGTGGAGGCGCTCACCGCGGCGGAAGCAGCGCTTCTCGACATGCTCGCGGAAGGCGCAAAGGTCGACGCTGCGGCCGCCAGCCTCGGTATTTCAAAGAAGACCGCGCAGAACCGTCTCTCCGCGAGTTACGAGAAGCTGGGCGTCAAAGGCCTCAAGCAGGCAATCGCGCTGTGGTCAGAGCGGAGGATCGCGGCATGACAATCAAACCGTTCCCACAAACGTCGTTGGGCTCAGCGGCCGCTGCCGTCGTCGACACGCTAGAGCCGCTGCCGCCGGGGATCGAGCGCATCGTTCCATCTTCTCGCGAGGAATGGCTCGGCAATCGCGCGAAGTTCATCGGCGCGTCTGAATGCTCGGCGTTGCTTGGGATCCATCCATATATGACGCCATACGAGCTATTCATGCGCAAGACCGGCGCGATCGAAGCCGAACGCAGCGCGCCAGATATCCGTGACGACAGCATCCATCTCCCGCCAATGGAGCGCGGGAATTTTCTCGAGGAGAAAGCGCTCGAACTGGCGCGGATGCTGCGTCCAAATTGGTCGATCGTTTCTAATCCGATACCTGGCGGGTCAGTTTTCGCCGACCGCGCGGCGGGGATCGCGAGCACGCCAGATGCGACGATCAAACTTCCCGACGGCAGTCGCGCGACCCTGCAGATCAAAAACATAGAGCCGAGCATCTTCTCCAAGAAGTGGAAGGAAGATGGCGAGATCACTCCGCCGCTCTGGATTGTTGTCCAGTCCGCGCAGGACGCCGTTCTCTATGGCGCCGAGCGCGCGTTCATCGGCGCGATGACCGTTGGCTTCAACGTCGACTTTCACCTGATCGAGGCGCCGATCCACCACGGCGTTCTCAAAAAGGTGAGAACGGCCGTCGCGGATTTTTGGGGGATGGTCGAGCGAAGGGAGCCGCCGCCGCCCGACTTCGCGCGCGACGGCGCACTGATCGCGGATCTCTACGCTGACGACGACGACTCGACGATTAGTCTCGCCGGGAACGAGCGTATCGGCGAAATCCTGAAGATTCGCGAGAAACTGAAAGCTCGCGAAGCCGATGGCAGCGCGGCGGCAAAGGAACGGAAGCCGCTCGATGCCGAGATCATCCAGATACTCGGCAACGCTGCGCGCGCACGTCTCGCCGACGGACGTTTGCTCGAAGCAAAGACGATCTACCGCGCCGGTTACTCCGTTGCGCCGAGCCAGTACCGCACAGTCCAGATCAAGAAGGGCTGAACGATGGAAGCCGAAGTCATCGAGCCCGCCGAGTTCGTCGTCATCCCGAAAGACGGCGCGCTCGCGCTCACCGTCCCTGAGAACAGGAGGCTCGCGTTCTTTACGACGACCGGCGCCGTCGATCCGGTACTCGATGCGATCCGGAAAGAGATCGACGGCTTTTCGGCGGACGTCGGCACGGCCAAGGGGCGCAAAGAAATTGCGTCCATGGCGCACAAGATCAGCCAATCGAAGAGTTACCTCGAAACCGTCGGCAAGGATCTCGCCGCGGCGCAAAAAGAAATCCCGAAGAAGATCGACGCCGCCAGGAAGCAGATCCGCGACACCCTGGACAAGTGGCGCGACGAAGTCCGTGCGCCGCTAACAGCATGGGAAGAGGTCGAGGCTAACCGTGTCGCCGATCACAAACAAGCGATTGAGCGGCTGCGCCATGCCGGTTGGGAACCGGGCGACTGTTCGTCATCGCTTCTTCGCGAAGCATTGGCTGACGTCGAGACTATCGAGATCAGTCAGAAAGCCTGCGAGGAATTCATTGCCGACTACGCCGCCGAGAAGGACCTGGCCCTCATCCGTCTGACCGACGCGATTGCAAGGGCGGATAAGCGCGAGGCCGACCGTGCCGAGCTGGATCGCCTGCGCAAGGCGGAGGCGGCACGTCAGGAGCAAGAGCGTCTCGACAAGATCGCGCGCGACGCCGCCGACAAGGCGACGCAGGAAGCCGAAGAGAAGGCTCGCCAGGAAAGGAAAGCCGCGGACAGGGCTGCCCAAGCCGAACGCACCGCCGCCGCCGCGCGCGAAGAGCAACTGCGCAAAGACAAGGAAGATGCAGAGCAACGCGCCAAAGAGGCGGAGGACAACGCCAAACGCGCCGCTGAAGAAGCGGCGGCTAAGGCGAAGCGCGATGCCGAGGAAGCGCGCAGACGTGAGGAGGAAGAGGCCCGCGAGCGTGAAGCCAACCGGAAACACCGGGCCTCGATCAACAACGTTGCTGTTGCTGCGCTCATCACCGGCGGCGTGCCGGAAGATGCCGCGAAATTGGCGGTGACGCTGATCGCGAAGCGAATGATCCCGAACATCCAGATCAACTACTGAGCCGCCGGTCTGATCATCGGCGTCGAGCGACAAGCGCTTCTATCGCGAAAGGGAATAGATAATGGCTAACGATCTTACGACGCATGACGACAGCGCAACCGGCTCGCTGCCGTCCGGATATGAGCAGCAAGAGAGCCTTGCCGTAAGCCTGGCGCGGGCCGAAATTGATCAGCAAGTCGCGACCTCGCGTGCGTTGCCGCGCTCGATCCAGCGGGCGATTTCAAACATCAATACGCTCGCGACACTCGACGAAGAGACGGCAGCAGATTGCATCTATGCCCTGCCGCGGGGCGGTAAAACGATCCGCGGGCCATCCATCCGCTTCGCCGAAATCATGGCGAGCCAGTGGGGAAATTGCCGCGTCGGCGCGCGCGTCGTGCATGTCGACCGGATCGAGGGATACGTCGAGGCCGAAGGCGTCTTCCACGACCTCGAGACCAACGTCGCACAGACGGCGCGCGTGCGCCGGACGATTCAGGCGAAGCGCGGCAAGGGGATCGATGCCGACATGATCCAGCTTGCCGGCGCCGCCGCATGCTCGATCGCCCGGCGAAACGCAATTCTCATGGGTATTCCGAAGGGAGTGGCGCGCAAGGGCTATCTCGCGGTCGAGAGCGTCATCCGCGGCGATATCAAAACGCTGGTAGAGCGTCGCGACGCTGCGATGCAGGTGTTCCTCAAGATCGGCGTCTCGCAAGAGAGGATTTTTGCTGCGCTAGAAGTGGCTGGCGTCGAGGAAATCACGCTCGACCATCTGGCGACGCTCACCGGGGCGAAGTCGGCGCTAAAGAATGGTGAGGCGACGATTGATGAGCTTTTCCCGGCTCCTAATGCGGGTAAGGCTCCAGTGATAAAGGCGACGCTCTCTGGCCGCCTCGATGCGCTGGCCGGCGCTGGCGAGACGATTGACGCCGACACCGGCGAGATCAAGCAGGCAGCGAAGGCTCATGATGAGGAGACAAAGGCGCGAGAGAACGAAGAAGCCAAGAAATCTGATGCCGGGGATTCCTCCCACCCGCATCAGGAGGCCGCAGCGGAAGACGTCGGCGGGAAACCGGCAACCGACACGAAAGCCGAGGACTCCGCTGCGGCCGACAATAATCAGACGCGTGAGGATGGCGCGCCCGCGGATCAACCCGACGAGATCTTCGACGCTGGCCGCGCCGCTGCTGCGGCCGGCAAGAGCCGCAAGAATTCTCCGCTCGATGTCCGCAAGGATACGGAAAAGCTGAAGCGTTGGGAATCCGGTTTCGATAGCCATGGGGCGACGCTGTGAACCCGGCCGAGATCGAACTTCGAGCCGCGCTGTCGACGATCGCGATGGCTGCCGAGATCTTGAAGCCGCATCGCGAGCTCGTCGATCGCTACATGGACGAGTCGAGACGCATGGACAGCATCGGGCCGAGTCGGACCAGCAGCAGTTCGATCGCTTCTTGCGGATCATCTCGAAGCCGGATCGCAAAGGGGATCTCGGCGGCAGCATAGTTGTCTGTGCATCGATGCTGCTCGCCATCCAAAGCTTCATGATCGCGGCGTTCGGCATCGAAGAGACAAAACGTCTGCTCTCCGAATACATCGCCGATCTCGGCAGGAAGATGAACGGAGGCGAGTAATGAGCAAAATGGTTCGCATCGATACCTGGGGCGGCGAAAACAGCGTCGATCATGTCGCCAGGCAGCACGTTCGCTTCGGGACGCATCTCGTCTACGCGATCTGCGATATCGAACTTGCGCAAGGCTATCTGGTCAATCTGCGCGTGCTCAAGGAAGGCGAAGGATGGGGGCCGAATGAAGATTTCGATCTTCGCGCACACGCAGCAAAGGGCCACGCGTAATGGGCAAGAAGACTGGAATTATTTGGACAGACGCCACCGTGAATTTCTGGTGGGGCTGTACGAAGGTTAGCCCCGCCTGCGACTTCTGCTATGCCGAGGCATGGGACAAGCGCACGGGCGGCGCACATTGGGGACTGAACGCGCCGCGCAAGAAGATCAAGAGCGCCGTCTCGCTCATCCGTCGCCTCGACCGCGAGCACGCCGAATGGTCGCGCAGCCTCTCTGACTTCGGTCTCGTCGATCGCCGGCGCCGCGTCTTCACACAGTCCATGAGCGATCTCTTTGATCTCGAAGCGCCGGTCGAATGGTTCGAGGAGGCGTGGATCGAAATCAACCGCGCCCGGCACCTCTCGATTCAGATGGTCACGAAGCGCATCAGCGTTGTCGAGAGGCGTATCGCCGAGATCGGCATGTCGACATGGCCGCAGCACGCCGGACTGATCATCACCGTCTGCAATCAGCAGGAGGCCGACCGCGACATCCCGCGCCTGCTCTCGTTGAAGGCGAGGCTTTGCATCCCGTGGGTCGGATTGAGCGTCGAGCCGATGCTCGGGGCCATCAGTCTCCGCCTATGGATCGAAGACCCAAAGCAGCTTCCGCGGGAGATGCGCGTCAACGACGAAGACAAACATTTGATAAATGCGCTTGAGGGCATAACGACCGTCCCGGCCTGTCACTACCAATGCCCTACGATCATCCCGCAACATGATCTTCGCGACGGCAAGATTTGGACGTCGCAAGGCAAAGCGAGCCGCCTCGGCTGGGTCATATGCGGCGGCGAATCCGGTGCGCATGCACGCGACAATAACTTCGAAGCGAACGCGCGCGACCTGCTCAATCAGTGCCGATCGGCCGGCGTCCCGTTCTTCGGCAAGCAGAACGTCGGCAAGCGCCCGCTGCCGGCGGATCTCGATGTCCAAGAATTCCCGGAGGCGGCATGAGTGCGCCCTTGTTCCCCGTTGTGCTGGCCATGACGATTGCGCCAGCCGCTCAAATCGAGACGGCCACCCCGAAACCAGCGCTGCGCTTCGAAACCATGACGGCCTGCGTCAGCTTTGAAAGCGTGCTGCATCGCTACGCCGATTGGGCGCTTGAGACTCGCGGCGAGAAAATGAAAACACGCTGCGACCGTGACGTCGACGCGGCGAGGTGGCGCTGATGGCTACGCTACGCGACCGCTGCCAAGCGTTTCTTGAGGAAAAGCCTCATTGCAGCGCCGACGAACTTGTCGCCTTCGTCGTTTCCGAGAAGGGGCGCGCGGCAAGCCCGAAGCTCGATCGAGCGCTCCCGCTTTGCCTCTATTTCCCGAACGACGACGATCGCAACGACTTCATTCTGATGATCGAAGCGGCGATGCCGGGAGCGACATGGAGGAAGGTTCTGTGATCATCATCCCGCAACTTGCGCTGTCTGTTCGCCAGCCGTGGGCGTGGGCGCTGATCTATGGCGGCAAGGACGTTGAGAACCGATCGCCGCGCGCGCTGAAATTCATGAGCTTCTGCAAGGCGCTCGATCGCCTCACAATCCATGCGTCGAAGGGCATGACTAAAGACGAATACGACGCCGCGGCGGAATTCATGGCGGGGATCGGCGTTGTCTGCCCGCCGCCTGGCGAGTTGCTTCGTGGCGGCGAACTTCATTCCTGACGAGCGGAGCCAGAAGCCTGAGACGCCGGTCAATGATCTTCCCTTGCTCGTGGCAGCGGAGTGAACGATGGATCGCCCGATCATCTTTTCAGCGCCAATGATCCGCGCCTTACTCGACGGGCGGAAGACGCAGACGCGGCGGGTTTTGAAGCCGCAGCCGCAGGACAACGGCATTTATGCGGATATCCGCGAAGCCAAGAGGGCGCTGCGGTGGGCTAGCGGCGATCGGCTCTTGGTGCGAGAAGCACATTACCTCACTGATGATGGACATAGTGAGTATGCTGTTTATGCAGTCGATGCGAGCGGCGTGCGGGAGCATTTCGCAGCGATAGATTGCCTACCCCGAGACTTTCCTGAGTCTGTCAAGGCGCAACATCGCAAGCTGCGCCCCTCCATCCATATGCCGCGCTGGGCGTCGCGCCTCACGCTGGTCGTCGAGTCAGTGAAGGTTGAGCGGCTACAGGATATCAGCGAGGCAGACGCGGTCGCTGAAGGAGCTTTCAAGGGGAAGGCCACCGGACGCATCTTCGGATCGATGGTGAGCATGCGGCTTGGCGGCGCCGAATGGGCAACGGCGAGAGATTGGTACGCCGATCTATGGGAAGCGCTTCACGGCGCCGAGGCGTGGGACGCAAATCCATGGGTCGCCGCCATTACCTTCCGCCTGGTCGCGGCGAATATCGACACGCTCGCGAAGGAGGCGGTTCGTGGCTGAGCGTGCGACAAATGAAGAGATCGCGGCCTTGGGCCAGATCATCGGCGAGCTGCTCGAGATGCTGGATCCGCATGTCGCCGCGCCTGCCTATCGCTCTGCACGCGCCCATGGCGCGCATATTCGACAGATGGTCGTGCCAGAGATCGACGTCGACGTCATCCGGTTGGCGCGGTTTGTCGCACGATATGCTGGTGCGGATACCTTAACGCGGCGCGTGCATCGCTCGATCGCCAGTCGACCCGGAGAAATCATGAGCGTCGACGATATCGGCGCCGCTATCGGTTTCACCGATCAGGACCGCAAGCCGCTGTGGAATGCCCTCGCCTGTCTCGCGCGACGCGGCAAGATCGAGCAGGTCGCCTACGGAAAATATCGCGTGGTCCTTAAATCATTGGAGGCCCGCCATGACGACATGGAATGAAATTGATTCAGATCCGGAAAATCAGAGCTGGAGATATTTCGTGCTCAGGAACGAACTTGGCCACGAGCTCGCGACCATAGAATGCTTCTTTGAAGATGGCCCATTTTATCTGTGGTGCATGGACCCGAACGATACGAAGACTTTGCGCCGCGTCGGAGCCCTAAGCACGCTCGACGGCGCAAAAAAGCGAGTCGACGATATCTTCTTAGGATCATGGCGCTGGCCGGAGCCGCTGGAGCGGTTCCCATGAACGACCGCCCTGCCCCACAGCGGATCCGCGCCGAAGAGGCGGCCGCCATGCTGGGCATCTCGCACCGCGGCGTCCAGGCGCTGGCGGCGCGAGGCGATTTGCCTGGAGCGGCCAAAATTGGCACGCTCTGGACTTTCGACCCAGCCAAATTGCGTCGGTTCATTTCCGAGCGGGAGGCCGAATGTCTGAGGAAAACCTCTATAAACGCAGCGGAATCTGGTGGTTGCGCGCCACCATCCGGGGCGTCGAACATCGAGAAAGCCTACGAACGGGCGATGTCAAAACTGCGCGGCGACTGCGCGATAAGAAGATCGAGGAGATCAAGGCGGCGCGCTGGCGCGGGGAGCGTCGAAGACCATGGCTCGAGGTCGTGACGGCCTGGGCCGAACACGAGTTCTCCAACCTCGCGCCGACTACCGCTTCGCGCTATGCCGATTCACTCGCCAAGGCGCGCCCACATCTCGAGCGACTCGCGATCGACGAGATCGACGGACCAGCTATCGCTGCGCTGATCGCTGCTCGGAAGGCTGAAGTGTCGCCGGCGACGGTGCGCCGCGATCTTACGGCCGTTTCCAGCGTGCTGGATTACGCCGAGGCGCAAGGCTGGCGCGAGGGCAATCCTACGCTATCCAAGCGCCGCCTGATTAAGGAACGCCGCGATCCGATCGTCCTACCGGAGCCTGCGGACGTCGAGTCCGTGATAGGCGCAGCGAGCCGCGCCTTCGGCGCCCTAATCCGAGCCGCTCGGCTCACCGGATGTCGGCAGAACGAACTCGTAACTGCCCAGCGCAGAGGATTCAATCGCGCTGCCGATACGCTCGAAGTGATCGGCAAGGGCAATAAGCGCCGAGTCATTCCGCTTTCGGACGAGGCGTCGGCACATATCTCGGCACAGCCGGTCGCGCTAGGATCAACCCTTATTTTCTGCCGCGAGGACGGAGCGCCCTTCAGCCAGGCCGCCTCCGATTTCACGCATCTGCGACGCTCATTAATGGGGCGAGAGGCCAAAGCCGGGCGAGGGTTCTCGCGCTTTCGCTTCCACGACTTGCGCCATTTCTACGCGGTCGAATATCTCCGCAAGGGCGGGTCAATCTACGACCTATCGAAGATCCTCGGCCACACGAGCGTGAAGACGACGGAGATCTATCTGGAGTTCCTCACGCCGGAAGAGGTCGAGCGCGCGAAGCGGGGGTCGGCACAAAATACGGCACATGACCGCCGGTTTGGAGAAGTGGAGTCTGCATGAATTCCTGGTTATACAATGTGTTACGTATAGTAAACCCGCAAAAGTTGACGGGTCTTGAAAACCGGCGTGGGGGCAACTCCACCGTGGGTTCGAATCCCACCCCTTCCGCCAAGATCAATGACTTGTGAGAGAACGAAGCGCGCGCATAGCGCGCATGTGGCGCAAACGAAAGCGGTTCGCGCGGGCACAAGAGTCGGCACAGTTTGTTCACTCGGTGTTCGGCGCCGTCGCCGTCAGCGCCCGGGCGATCGCCTGCGCCACGCACTTGGCGTCGTCGGCCGAGAGCCGCCTGACCAGCCCGCGCCGGGTCGGCTCGTCTTCGAAATAGACATAGGCGAGCGCGACGCCGCCGGAGTCTTCGACGACGAAGGATTCGCCGCTCTTGCGGATCCGGAGCGGGAGAGTATAGGGCGTTGGCGTCATGCATAGAAAATGCATAATTTCCGCCCCAAAACGCCAAAAAACCCCGCCGGCCGGAGCCGACGGGGTTGATTCAGGAGCGTGATGAAATGAGCGAGCCAAAAAAGCCGGAAGGCGTTGGGGAGGACAGGGAAGTTATGTATGTCGTCTGCATGGGAGGCAATAGCGCAGCGGTTGGCTCGGACTCACCGGAATTTATTGTCCCCTTGCAAGACTACGCTGGCCTCTGCGCCAGCGCGGGCCCCAAGATCGGCGAGTCGCGATGGGTCGCTGACATCGGTCAGTCGAATGGCTACATCTTCCGCCGGCGGCTCGGCCCGTGGGATTTAAGAGCGCTGCGGAAGAAGCGTGGCGGCAAGAAAAGGAAGGCGTCGTGATCTTCGGATATGCCGGCCTGAATTGATCAATCCGGATGATGATGCGGATCGCCGGCCGCGCCGCCGTTTTTTCCTTGTCGCTCTTTCGCGATCTGCACCCAAACCAGGATCGTCTTCGAGAAGACGAAGATGGCGGCGAGCGGCGGCCCGAGCCAGACCGCGGCGCTGTTGATGCCGTGCAGATAATCGGCCAACGCCGGCGCTGACGCCCCACCGGCTGCCGCAACCCAGGCGAGCTTGTCTGAGGTGGTCTGAAACATGCTGTCGATGATCATCCGAGAAAGGCTGTGGCAAGTCTGCGTCGGCATGATCAGATTATTCCTCGCTTGCGTTGCCGCCGAACAAACCGGCGAGCGGGTTGCGGAAGACCGGCTCAGCCGCGACGGGCGCAGGCTCTTCCGGCTCTTTGGGCGGCTCGGGTAGCGGCTGGCGGGCAAGGCCGGCGTCGCGCCTGTGCAGCCATTTGACGAGCGCGCTATGGCGCGGGCCGCAGTCGGCGTTCGCTTTGCGATCGCGCCCCCACAGGCTCGCCGTCTCGCCTTCGTCTAGCGCGCGATGCGGCAGGCGCGCATTGCCAGCGCAGGGCTTCGTCAGCTTTTTCGGGGGCTGCGCCTTCGGCGTCGCCAACACGACGACCGGCGCATGGTCAGCGTATTTTGCCGAGTTGCAGGACGAAAGGAAGGCTGAGGCCAGGGCGATGGCTATTACGAGCCGCATCATCGATCTCCTTGCTTTGCTTTGCGCGATTCTCTTCTTCGGACGCCAACCGTCTCGCCTCTTCGCGCGCCCATGTCGCCGCGGAGTCGACCGCATCCTCGCGGCGCTTCTCTTCTTTTTCCTCGGCGTCCGCCCGGGCCTTTTCGGCCTGCGCCCATGCTTTGCGATCGATCGCCGCGCGGTAGGAGTAGCCCCAGTCGAAAAAGCCCGCCGCGACGGCGGCGACGATGAGCCCGCCGGCGATCTTGCGGCCGGCGACGGGCACATAGACCCACGCCGCGGCGGCTGCGACGATGAGCAGCACAGCGATGCTGCCGTAGCGATGATCGCCGATGAAGTGGAAGATCGGCGCGAGCGGCGAAAAGACTTTGGTGAGCAGCCAGATCATTTCAGCATGACTCCCATACGCCGGCGGTCAGGTAGCCGTGCCAGTGCGTCCGCTTGCTCCCGTCGCGCAAGGTGATTTGATCGTGAACGCTAGGGGTCAGTGTTGGGGCTTCGCGGTCGCCGTTCCATTCCCATGACGGTGACGGCGACGGCCTAAATTCGAGCGCGCCATGGCTCCTACAGCCGCATGGACAGATGAAAATTATGCCTGCGTCTTTTCGATCCGCCGTATCGAAGAATTCGAACGCCCCCGGTGGCCCGTCCTTCTCGTCGATATCGTCGACGCGAGTTGCTTTCACGCTCACGGACGCCCCCAGATCAGAAACCAGACCAAGAATAGGCAGACGAGAATGCCGATAACGGTCCCGATCGTCGGCCGTGGGTCAACGCCTCCGCACATGTCAGCCTCTCTTGTTTGCGTTTTTTTTGCAAAGAAGTCGCGCGCAGCCCGAAGACTGCGCGCGTGATGATCAATCCGCTGGCGTGAAGTCGAGATAGTATTCCTTGCCGACCTCGAAGCGCTCTACTGCGGCGGCATTGACGACGCTCAGCTCCAAGCGACCGCCCGGCGAGGCCTGCCAGAATTTCGTGTTTTCATGGTTAGGATCGCCGTTCCCGTAAACCGGCGACATGGTGATTGTGCGCGCCGGCGTCGGATATGACTGCTTTGCATCCTGATCATAGACATGCGTGATCAGGTGAGTGATTGAGTCGCAGCGGAACTTCGCTCGGACAGCTGGTTGCATCTGCCTTCTCCTTATTGTGCCCAGAGACCGCTGGGCGCGGATTCGTCAGCCGCCCAACCGCAGCGAGCTACAATTTAATGCCATCCGCCACGTCGCCTTCCTGTGGGAAGTCTTCGAGCACCTGGTCGCCGCGCGTTCCGGTCTGCGCGTTGTCGATTCTGGCGTAGAGACCCGCCTGCTGCGCGCGCCACCAAAGCCAAGCGAAGACCAAAGCAAGGCATCCGAGCGCAATGATCGCGATGATTTGCCAGTTGGCCTCGAAGGTGGAGAGCGTGGCGCGGCCGTCCGCGACTGTATTGGCGACGCCGATCGCCTGCTGGGCCGCATCGTTGGTTTGCGACAGGATGCCCCAACCAATCGCGCCGCTTCCGATCATCCCGACCCCCGTCGTCTTGGCGGAATCAATTGCGGCGACCTCGCGCGAACCCGCCGCGCGCAATTGGCGGGCGGTCACAGCCGTCGTGCGCGCCGCCTGAAAGTGCATGCCGTCGCAGGAGCGACCGGACCAGCGCCCACCCCAGACCCAGCCCTCCGCTTCGAACGCCTCGACGACTTTGAACGCCGGCATTTTCGCGAAGTTCGGCCGCGTCGAGTGAAAGGCGTTGCGCCCCGGATCGAGATCGATCGCGCAGCCATAGGCGTGCATCGACAGCGTCCCGCCGCCGCGCTTGTTGCGCACGACCCATGAACCGGCGAACTTGCTCGCGCCCCAGGCGTCGACAACCGATTGCTGGCGCCCGGCGGCGACCCAGATCCGATCGAGCACGCGCGACAGGCTTTCGGCGCATCGGCGATGAATGCGAATGCCTTTGACCGGCGTCGTGCCGTAATAGACCGTGAACGGCGGCTTGATGGTGACGAGGTTGACCGATTCCCACGCTCGGCTGATCGAGCCGTCGCGATTGATCGGGCGTCCATAGAACGAGTCACAGTCTCGCTGCAGCGGCCACATTGGCGCTTTCTCCTATTAGTCAGGGTTTTGGTGGGCGGAGTTTGGTGGTTAGCGGGCGGCGCGCGTCTGCCGCACGTCATTGTCTAACCGATCGACATAGCGGCGCAGGATTTGGAGAACGTCGGCGCGCGTCATCGGCATGCGCTCGCGCCGCGATCGCGCGATGATGTCGGAAATACCGACCCCATCCCGGTGCTTGGCGATCACAAAGCATCGCCAGACGATCTCTGCATCTTGAGGGACGGGGATCATCAGGCGCGGTTGAACTCGATCCAGCGCTCGACGACGATAAAGATCATCGCAAGCGCGACGACGCAGGAAAGCTCGATCATCTCGCGTTCCTTCAGAAGGCGATGCGGTAGACCGCCTTGGCGATCTGCCACGCGTGGCTGGCGACGAAGATCAAGATGACGGCGAGTAAGAGCAGCTTGGCGTTGCGCTCGATATCGGGCGGAAACATCATCGCTCCTCGCTGTAGTGGTGGCCGGAGCGACCAGAATTGCCGTCGCGATTGGTGAAGAAATGCCAGCGCATGAAGCTGACCGCTTTTGCGCCGACCCACAGCCCGCCGATGAGCGCAAGAGCGTTCAGGATCATAGCCGCCTCAACTGGTAGAGGAATCGGGCGACGGTCAGGACCAGAGCAACGCCGGCCGCCGCCCAGAACAGCCGCGCACGCATCAGATCGCGTAGTGCAGGACCGTCGCCGCAATCAGCATCGCGGCGACGGACCATAAAGCGACGCGAAACATGCGCGCCTCCGGCTCGTAGAGCGGTGGGTTAGCCGGCGACTTCTTCGGTCGGCTGCTCCATCGGCGCCGGCGGCGGAAAGACAGCATCGCGAAACGCGTCGAACCATTCGCGCTCCTGCGCGACGGCGGTTTGCGCGTCCGCCGTTTGAAAGGTGGCGAGCTGCTCTTTCAGCGACGAAATCTCGCTGTTCTTTTCGATCGTCATCGTGTGCAGCGCAACCATCGTTTGGCGCTGTTCGGCAAGCAGATCGAGCGCCGCCTGTTCGGCTTCGGTCATGTCGGTAGTCCTTTGCGGGGGAGTTGCCGGGAGCCGCCCGGCGGCGGATTCTTGCCAAAACGTTACAGCTATGGCTTTATGCGCGCTTCATTTTTAGGAGACGCATTATGACCGACCGCGACATCATTCTTGACCAGATGGTCACAGCCTATATTTCGAAAGCGCTGGACGAAGGGCGCGAGCCGAAGCCTGTCAGAATGGCGCGCGCCGAGATGGACAATGTCCTGAAGGCGATCGAAGCGGTTGGCGACGTCACCTACCGCGGCGCCTTCGCCCCCGTCGAGTAGGTCACTTCGCCACTTCGAGAATGCCGGGGTGGCACCAATCGTAATCGTCGCTCAGCGAGTAGAGCATCGTATGGGCGGTATCGAGGCGCAGGCAGCCGCGCGCGCCGGTCGCCGGGCCGTCCGTGATGACGCTCGGATTGCGCTCGGTTGCATAGGCCAAGCGCCACGCGTGGTTCGCCGAGGGCGTTGCAGACAACGTCAGAAGGAGGCTGCGGCCCGAAATGCTGTGCCCGGTGATCGACGGCGATGCACCGCTTCGATCGTCGAAGCGGAACCCGTAATAATTTCCGCTCGGCAGGCCCGTTGAGGTCACAATCGCGTCGCTCGTGTCCATCACGAGACTGCCGGCCATCGATCCCGCGAACTCGACGGTGATCTCCGCCGCCGCGCTGCGGTAGGCCTTGCGCATCGCGAAGGGCTCGTAGCCTGTTCCGAACATCTCGGCGCAGACGGCGCGCGCCAACGCCTGCCCGCGTCGGTTCTGACCGACACATGAAAAGTGAATCGCGTTGGACGCCGCGCTTCTTTCGAGCTGATAGGTCGGATTGCCGAGTTTAATGCGGGAATTGCGCAGCGCCGCGAGGCGGTTGCCTTCAACGATCGTCGGCGCGAACGCCGAGGCGTTGGCGGCGTTGCCGACATAACTCACCTGATCAATGAAGGAGACCCAATTCTCCGTCTGCCCGGTGATGCGACGAATGTCTTCATCCATCATCCGGTAGTTCTGGCACATGAACGTCGCCCACTGCTCGGCGGGCGTGTTTTGATTCACCTCATTGCCCATCCAGTTATGGATGAGAAACACCGGGCGCCAACCATTCGCACGCGCGGTCTCCGCCGCGTCTTCGAGCGCCGTCAGGAACCACTGATATGAGCGAAAATCCAGCGACCCGATGCCGCCGCGTTTCAACTGCTCATATGCCGTTCCGCCGAGCGCATGCGCAAAAGCCAATACGCGAATTGTCTTGCCCACTTCGCTCTGCACACGGCTGATCATTCCACTCACCAAGCCGCTGCAGGCGGTTTCTTTCGATGCGCCGGCAGTGACTTCGATCAGATCGGTGAAGGCGGCGGCGCGCTGGCCTTTGGCGTGCGGACCATAGGTCGATCCCGCCAGCATCAACGCGTTGCCGGAGTAGAGCGCCGAGGTCGCGACAAGCGAATCCGTCCCCTGGCCATCGCCGTTGGATTGTCCGCCGATGGCGACGATGTAGCAGATATTGCTGTCGTCGTCGCAGCCGAAACCGTTCGTGTTGGCGAGGTAGCGGCGCACATAAGGCTTGCGCAGCGCAAAGCTTTTCGAGGCGGCGCCCGACGTGGTTTTGACGTAGGGCCGCAGCACAGGACTGTATTCGACCTGCGCATAGCCTGCGTGAATGCCGTTCCCCGGCGTTCCGGCATAGGACGTGGCGTTCGAAACATTGACCAAAGTGAGCGAATACGTGTTCGCGGCGGCACCGTCGGTGACGACATAGGAAATCGAGCACCGGAAAAGACCGGAGGACACTTCGTGAATCTCGGCGACGAGATTGACGGTCAGCGTCGTCGGCGTCGCGGTTTTGTTGGTCAGATCAAACCGGGCCTGGTAGGCGACCGATCCGTTGACGGCGGCCATCACGAATTTATCAAGCTCCGCAGCGCGGACATGCCACGAGACCGTAACTCGCGTGCCGACCGCGACAGCGGCGATCGCCCGGAAGATCGTATGCGCGCCGGTCGAGGAGTCTTCCTGAACCTTGTCGAGTGACGACGCGCCGTCTGGCCCGACCGCGCTGTTCGCCGAGACGGTGACGCCGGACTTGTTCCAGATCGCGTTGTCCAGCTCTTCCGAGCGCAGGATGTTGTTTGTGACCGAGCGGATTTCAGCGCCGGCTTCGTCGGCGACCGACGAGGTGGTTGGGATTCGCGTCGAGTAGTCTTCGCGCGGCGGAACGGTCGTCGTCGGCGCGTCCGTGAACGCCGGCGACGATAGCGGCGCCATGTTGGTGACGGAGTTGTCGGCGACGCGCCGCCAGCCGGCGGGAGACGTCGACCATGAATAGAGCCCCTCGTTGTCGACAGTTCCGCCGACGACCGGATCGGTGTGCGTGCTCGCGTCGTCAAATACCTGCGCCGCCTGGCCAGCCTTCGTGCCCGTGACAGCGCTCAGCGCCGCCCATGTCGCAAAAAACAGCGTATCGGCGAAGAACGCGGTCCATGCGCCCGACGTTCCGTTGTAATAATAGAGCTGCCCGAGATCGAGGACGTTGACGACGTAGCCGGCGGACGGCGTGATGAAACTCCAGGCCGATCCGCCCCATGTCGCGATGTCATTTGCGTGCCCCGCCCAGGCGCCGGTCGGCGCCGCCGCGACGACATAACGGTTGCCGGTTACTGGAGAGACTGGCGGCGTCGAGAGGCTTTTGGTTTCAACGCCAAGCGGCGTCGCCTCAAGCGCAATCCCGCCTGCAATCTGCGCGGCGACGCTCGCAGCAGAAGCGCGAAACGGCCCCTGCATGCCTGTTCCGTTGGGGTCGGCATTGCCGAGAAACTCGTCAAGACGGCCCGATACAGAAAGGTTAGTCGAAGACGTTCCTTCAGTCATTTTCGTTCCTTAGAAATATTCAACGATGATCATCAGACCGGCGCCGCCGTTGCCACCGGCGCCGGAGTTCGCGCCGTTCCGCACCGCGCCGCCTCCGCCGCCACCGCCGCCTCCTAGGCCGCCAACGCCGCCTGCGCCGGGGGTCGTCGCGTGCGACCCGCCGCCACCGCCGCCTGCGCCGGCCCGGTCGAGAGGTCCGGTCGAGTTTGCGTATGTCGCGCCGGCGGAACCCGCGACGCCAGTTGCTCCGCCTGCCGCCGCGACCACCGCGCCGCTAACGTAAGTCGTGCCGCCCGCGCCGCCGCTGCTCATCGCATCGGCCGCCGTGATGCCGCCGCCCGAGCCGCCGCCGGTCGCTCCGGCTTCCGTGTTGACGGCGCCGCCCGCGGTCCCAATCGTTCCTGCTGCCGGACCGCCGCCGCCGCCGGAGCCGATGCCCGAGCCCGACGTAACGCCGGCCCCCGCTGCGGCACTGCCGCCGCTTCCGATCGTAAACGCGCCGAAACCGCCCGTTGCGCCGGTTGCGTTCGCACTCGCCCCCATGCTGACGGTGCCGCCCCCGCCACCGCCACCCGATCCCGCCGCGAGGCCGCCGCCCGAGCCAGCGCCACCGCCGCCCGCATAGAGCAGCGACCCGAGCGACGTCGCGCCGCCCGCTGTGCCGTTATTGCCCGCCGTGGAATCCGACGTCTGCGCTGTGCCGCCGGTTCCCGCTGCGCCGATCGTGACCGTTTGCGATGCGCCGATCTGCGCGGCAGTAAACTTCCCGCACGCTTTACCGCCACCTCCGCCGCCTCCGCCTCCGGATGCGATCGCGCCCGCCGCCCGCCGCGCGCCAGACCCGCCGCCACCCCCCCCCGCGAACGCGAACGCCTCGGCAAGCTTCATTCCTGCGGTAGGGGCGTAGGTGCCGTTCGAGGTAAAAACCTGGATGACGATCTGTTTCGCGTAGGTCGACGCCATGCTCGCCGCGATCGCAATTTGGCTGGTCGTGCCGTTCAGCTGCGCGTAGATGCCTGCTGTCGTTGTCCAAATGTCGCCATCGACCGGAGATGTTGGCGCGACGCCGTGCGGAACATTCAGCGAGGCAGCGGCCGTTGTTGATGCCTCCAATTCCGCTGGGGCCTCGAGCACTTTCGCTTTCACGTCGTCGATCGGATAGACGCTCGGCTGAGCGCTGGTCGGATCATCAGCCCCGAAGATGAGAGCGGTATCTGGGATTGAAGTATCCGCCGTTAGCGCTTTCAGATCGGTTGTCATGCGTTCCCCCAGAGCAGATCATCGCCGCCCCATGTCAGTCGGTTGTTAGGCCCCCATTTGAGACCGGGCGTGTCGAGCGCCGTGCCCCACGAAAGCAGCTCGTCACCCCACGACAGAACGTCGCCAGATCCCCATTGCAGATACGGCCATGCGATCTCGCCAAAGCGCCCGTTCCAATCCGGCGGCACTTCCGCGTCGGCGAGCGTTTCGATCTGCGGCGCGTGGTCGACCAGCGTGAAGCGGCGCGCCAGATCCTCGGCGCCCTCAACTTCGCGAACGATCATTTCCTTGGTGACGCTGTCGGACTCGCCGAACATTGCCAGATCGCCGACGTTGGGCAGCACACCGGAGCCGGTGATGAAAACCGTGTCGTGCTCGCCCACAACCGTCGTCACACTGCGCAAAATGCTGAGATCGTCGCCTTCCGAATCTGGCAGTTTGCGGAAGCGGAGAGCGTAGGTCTTGCCGTCCTCCATCGTCACGAAGTCGTCGAGCGTGACGGCTGTTCCCGACACCGATTTGACCCGCGCCGAAATGTTTGTGCGCTTCAGCACATCATGGCTGTGCAAAACGAGATCGCCGCGGCGCGCGCAGGCACCCTCGAAGTCCATCGTCGCATAATAAACGTCGCGCCTGTGGATCAGCTCGTATTGCCGGCGTCGCGCTTCGATCCAGACTTGATCCGGGGCGGTTACGCCGGGGAGCTCGATGCTTTCCGTGATGACCGGCTCGCCAAGGAACCCCGGCCACGGCACGACGCGCTCTGCCATTTTGTAGCTGTTCGTCTCGTCATAGAACTTGACACGGAAAGCGTCGGGGAGGCGCACGTAATCGCGCGCGCCGGAGAAGCCCCAGGAGTTGCGCGCGGTAATGTGCTGCATGGTGATCGTCTGCGTGCGATCGATAACGACGCCCCAGCGCTCGCCGTCGTCTCGCGGGGAGGCTCTACCGGCCGCCGCGATGTCGCTCCATGCGTCGAACACGGACTGCTCGAAATCGTGAACGCGGTTATAGGTGAGGCTCTTGTCCGCGCAGAAGTCGTGGAAGTCTTCGAGACCCGCAAGATCAATTTCGTCATCCTCAAGCGGATAGGCGACCATCGGTCCCTGCATCGCGTAGCGCAGCAGCGCCGCAGGGTTTTGCGTCTCCTGTTCGACCCAATCTGCGCCGTCCCAATCGAGGCAGACGCGCGAGGCTTCCAAATTCAGATTGTCGATGACACCGTTCAGTTGCTTGGAGCCGCGCGCCCGCACCGCGATCACGGCCAGCGGGTGGTTGAAGTTCAGCGGATATTCCGGGCGATAGCTGCGGATCGCCGACCAAAGCGAGACCGAAACGAACTGGTCATTTTGCTGCCACGCGTTCAGTTCGTCGAGGTCGGCGGTGAGGCGCGTCACCTCAATTTCGTAGCGGCCGCGCGCCGGGAGCCGCCAGCGATAGGAAGCGCTATAGGGCTTTTGCGTGAACGCCGAGATCGACCAATCCGTAACCGTCGTCCACGACCCGACGCCGTTCAGCCGCATGCGGATGCGGACCGTCACTGTCAGCGGCAGCGGAAATGTCGTCGATGTCGACCCAGCGACGACCGTGCGCATCCAAAAGAGGCCGTTGGCGAAGGCAATATCGAGCGAGACTTCGTCGGCGTCGGACGCCGTGAACCGCGTGTGCGGTCCGTAGGTGCCGACATAGGCCTGATTGAGGTCGATCGACAGGCGTTCTTCGAGCACCTGCGATGGGTAGAGCGTGACCGGCTCGTCGTCGGGGTAGCCCTCGCGGACCTCGACCTCGACTTCCTTGAAATTCTCGATCGGCGTGTCGCCGAGTTTGATGTCGCGAATGGCGACCGGGCCGTAGCCGACGAGGAACAGCGCGCGGATATAGGTCTCGCCGTTGGCGACTTCCGTATAGGGCAGCGCCGCATATGGCGGTGCGAAGCGAACCTTGCCCATCACGCAGGGCACGACGCCGTCGGGATTGGCGACGTTGCGAAAGCCCTGGATAGCGTATGTCGGACTCTGCGCGATGCCCGCGCCCTGCGCCTGATCCTGGCGCAGCGGCACAAGCGAGTTGATCAGGAACGTGCCGGCGAGCAGCACCGTGCCGCTGAGCACGCCTTGGGCGATGCCCGTGGCGAGCGCCGAGCCGCCAAAGCCGAGCGCGCCGGCGAGCGGCGCCGCCCAGACCTGCCCGACCGCGAGCGCCGCGACGCCAACCGCGATGGAGAGCGCTGCCCGCAGCGCGCCACGATTGCCAGGCGCAACCCGCACGATGACGATCGTCGTCGGCTTCGGCCGGACTCGCATCCACATTTCGCGCGGGATGACCGTCTCGCCGATGGTGACGCGCACATGCGGCAACAGCGGCTCAGGCACGCCGGGGATGGCGATAGCGACAATCTCAAATATCGTCGATCCCGCCGGCGCCACCGCGTCGAGACGCCGGCCGCCATCGAGATAGGGCTGCGCGATGATGCGCGCGCCGCTGGGCGCGCTCACGCCAGCTCCTCGTGACGCCATGCGCTCATGAGCCTCGGCAGCCATCGTCCGTCCGCATAGCGCTCGATTGAACTGTCCTTGCCGGACGTCGCGTGCAGCATCAGCCCGCGGCCGCAGACGACGCCGACATGGCTTTGCAGCCCGAAACAGCGGAACAGCAGGATATCCATTTCGCGCTCGTCGCCCGCTTCGACCTTGACCCACGGCCCATGCGCGCACTGCCCATCGACGATACGCGCGATGTCCTCGCGCTCTTCGGCTGTGACGTAAAGCCCGTTGAGGGGGTCAAGCGGGACACCGGCGACCTCGGCGTAGACGAGGGTCATTAGCCCCCAACAATCGACGCCGTCGCGCGTGCGCCCGCCAGGGAGCCACGGCAGACCGATGTAGCGCGCGCTCCAGTGCATTTATGATTTGAGTTCGAGGGACATCACAATCCCGACCGCGATAATTGGCGCGACGACCGCGCAAACCATTACCAGCCCTAGAAGCTGGTCTGGGTCCGGCTGCTGAAACCCGACCAGCATAGACAGGCCGATCCATAGCGCGGCAAGCATAAACCCCGCGATCACGCCGCAAAAACCGGGAACGACAATTATCATTCACTGCTCCAGTGCATCAGGGGCGGCGCTCGCGCCAGACGACCTGCAACGCCATCGCGTCGCAATCGCCGAACTCTACATCGCTGAGCGCGCGCAGATCGTCGACAAGCCCCGCCTCAAGATATGCGAGAAACCGCGCGTGGAAGCTGGCGACCTTATCGACAGGGAGGCCGGAGATCGCCGTCTGCATTTTAACCACAAGGTCGTCGGTCATGCGCTCGCCAACCCGTGCAGGCCTGGGAATCTTGGTTTGTCTTGCCGCGCGCCGAACGGCTCAGTCGTGAACGGCTCGCGCGACAGATCGAACGTCGCCGAGGCGTCGTCGAACGTGCAGCGCACGATGCGCAGCCCGCGATAGGCCTGGATCACCGTGTCCGGCGCCGAGGCCAGAACCAGCTCGATATCTGCATGCGCCGGATTGATGAAAGACTGCGCCGTTTCGATAAAGTTGGATTCGACATTGTCGAAGACCAGCGCGACACGCGGTGGCGTCCCCTTGCGGTCATCCGGGACGATCGCCGACATCAGCACGAAGTCATATTCATTGCCGCGCGAGGACGTTCCGTAGCGCAGCGGGTCCGTGCTCAGCCGCGACGTCGGGTCGCTTGATACCCGCACCGGCGCGTCAAGATCGGCGTGTGTGATCGTGACGAGCGCGACTTCGACCTCTTCGCTGTGCTCGGCATACATCGCCGTGCGAACTGTGAGCGGAATGACGGCCATTACGGCAGCACGTCAAGTTGGAAAGAGGCTGTAAATTGCAGACCCCACGGCGTGAACTGCGGCACCTCTTGCGCGAAGCGCACCAGCCAGTTGGCCGTCACCAAGATCGGCAAGCCGCCGCCGTCCAGAACCGGAAGGCCGCCGCCATCAAGCAGCGGGAGCCCGTCATGCGTCTGGTCCGGCATGATGAACGGGAGCGACCCGTAAGCCGTTTCCTCGATCCAGAACCGCTCTAGACGCGATTTCTGCGCATAAGTGACGATGGTAGACGCGGACACGGGCAACACGGCCGACGAATAGCGTCGGCGCACCTTGCCCGGCCCGGATTGCGTGCGCGAGAACAGGCGCCCGTCGCGCAGCTTTTCGCTGTAGCCGTCGCGCAAGACGCGTTGCGGAAGCTCGGACGGCCAAACAGGGACCGCCATCAGCGACGCGCGACCTTACGGCTCATGCCGTAATTGGCGCCCGCCGCCTCAACGCCCTGCGGCGATCCCATCGCGGCGGCGATACGTTCATCCATAACGACGTCGATCCGGCGCCCGCCACTGGAGTCGCGCGTCTCCTGGACCTTCGTGCCCTGCGGCGCGCCGATCAGATTGACGGTGACAGGGGTGGGCGCCATTGGCCCGGTTCCGCGATTGTCATTGCTTGTTGACCCGCGCGCGGCCGTGAGCGCCGCCGCGACGCTGCGCTGCTGCGCCGCATTCAGGATGACCTCGCCAGCATGGGCGATCACCGGAACGGCGCCGCCGCTGGCGAAATGCGGCGCGCCGATGAACGCCGACATCGGCACGTTGACACGCTTGCCGCCAGGAGCGCCGACAATGCCGCCGTCTGCGAACGGGGCGACTGTCCCGGTCCCACCGCCAAACAGTCCGCCGACAAGACTGCCAAGCCCGCCCAGAATGCCGCCGCTCGCCGATCCGGTTTTACCGAATATCCCCTCAATCGCGCGGTCTGTCGCGAGAGACAGCAGCCGGTCAGCAATCCGCTCCAATGCGCCGTTGAGCGCGTCCGCGGCACTGGCTCCATGTAGGAGGTCGCTGGCAATGCCGCCGAGCGCGTCGCGCGCGGACCCGCGGATGAAGTCTAGGTTCTCGATAAGATGGCGCTGCTTGTTTCCAAAGGCTTCCGTCTCGGCGGCGAGGCGACCGTAATTCTCAGCCGTCGCGCCGATCGACGCGCGCAGCTGATCGGTCAGCGGCGCGCCTTGCGCCTGCATCTGATTGAGCAGCTCTTGCTCTTTCGACGCCTTCGCGACTTCCGCCGTTGACCGGCCGAGCGCGGATTCCTGCGATTGCAGCGCGGCGCGCTGGCGCTCGATCTCGCGGTTGGCGTCCTGAAGCGGCTTGACCATCGCTTCGAAGCGGGCCGCCTCGCGCTGATCGTTGAAGGCGCCGCCCGTGCGCGCCAAGAGGCCGGCGTTATCGTTGGCGCCGATCCCTTCGAACCGCCCGATCCCGGCCCGCGCCGCGCCATGGAACGGCGCCCAGCCCATGCGCTTCGCTTGCTCAAGCGCAAAGCTGATCGTCGCGCGCTCATTGGCGGGGTTGCTTGGGTCGAGCCCTGTCTGGCGAAAGAAGTCATCGCCGAGCCCGCCAACTGCGTTGCCGCCCTTCGCAATGCCGCCGCGGTGCAGTTGGAACGCGCCGAAGGACGATCCGGCGTCGCCGGTGAAGCTGCCCAAGCCCTCGCTGCGCGCAACCCGCAGCGCGACGTTGGGATCGATCCCCATCCGCGCCGCTTCCGAGCGAATGAAGTCCGACAGCCCACGCGGGTCGGCCCCGCTCGGCGAGCGGCCGCCCGCGAAAAACGGCAGGACGTTGCCGCCGGCGCCGCCGATCTTGTTCGCCAGCCCATCGAACGCGCCCGCAACGCGATGCGCGGCGTCGGCCGCTGTATTGAACTGCGCCGCCATCGGCGACGCTGCATTCGGGATGTTGTCACGCCGGAAATCACGCTCGGCGATATCGATTTCCGCCATGCGCCGATCGAACGGCAGCATTTTCGATAGGCGAAGATTGTCAGAAGACGTGCGGGCGAGCTCGTCGACCTTGCGGGCCGATTCCGCCAGCATCTTGGCGCGCTCGTTTTCAGCGGCGAGCGCCGCGCGGTTCACATCGCCGGTTTCGCGCAAAACCTGAATGCGCGCCTTTTCCATCGCGACTGCTTCGCGCTGCGCATAGGTGCGCGCCGAAATCTCGGCAACCGCGATCGCATTATCCTGCCGCATGACGTCGGCGGCGGTCTGGAAATTGTCGATCTGATAGGTAAGCTGCTCAACGACAGTCCGCGCCGCACCGGCCCGGTCGCCAAGCTTCTCCAATCCCTCCGCCGTCTCGGTCAGAGGCTTGACGGCGTCAAGCTGCTCTTTGAGCCCGCGCAGGCGCGTTGCATCGGGCGTCAGACGGTCGATAATCGGCCCGGCGATCTGCGAACGGCGGTTCAGATCGGCTTCGCGCGCCGCCTGGGCGGTCCTCTCGCGCTCAGCTTGGATCTGGCGCTCCAACTCCAGAACGCGCGCCTCTGCAGCGGATTCACCCGGGAAAGAGCTGGCGTCGCCGTTACGCTGGGCGCGCAGATTGAAGAATTCCCCGCGGGCGGACGCAAGCTGCTCTTGCAGCGTCGGGCCCGCGGACATGCGACCAAGCGAGGGCCCGAGCCCGGCGATGGGCGTCGTCGCCCAATTGCGGATCGATCGCCAGATTTTCTCAAGTTCTGACGATGTGTCCTTGGCCTTTTTGACCTCTTCGTCAAAGAGCCGCGTCTTCTCCGTCTGGGCCTCGATATGCCGCCCCGACACCTCAAGCGAGCGGATCATTTCCTTCGTTGAAAACGACACCGCGCCGAAACGCTTTTCGAACGCACCGAGGCCGGACTCGGAAACGATCTGGGTGATTTCATCGCCGGCCTTTTCGATATCGAGGCCGAATGCGCGCGCAAAGGCTAGCGCGTCAGAAACCAGCGTCTTGATGTTCGGTCCGGCAACACCCGCCGATGCGAATTGGCCCGTGAGGCCAATCCCTTCGCCAACACTAAGTCCGCCGGCCCGCGCTGAAGCAAGTTCACGCAGCTGCGCCGCCGTGACGCCGGCGGCGCGCCCTGTACCGTTGAGCGCGCGCTGCAAAGCGTTCTGCTGTTCCGCAAACTGATAGGCAGCATAGCCAGCGACGCCCAGCGCGCCAGCGAGCAGCGTGACGGGGCTTACCACGTACCGCAGCGCGACAGTTCCGAGTTCCTTCAAAGCGGCGTTTGTCCCGCCTCGACTCGAGGCAAGCACGTCATAGATCTGAGCAGCCTGCGACGTCACAATCTGCATGGGCGCTGCGCCCATCGCCGCCATCGTGCCGACGTCCTGAAACTGTCGGCCGAGATTGACCCATTCGTGACGCGCAAGGCCGACAGCCTTGGCGTTGTCGTTCGTCGCTTGCGTCGACTGCGACATGCGCGCGGCGACGGAATTCGTCTGCTTGTTCCACTCCGACAGGCGCGCCGTAAAATCACTGGTCGCGCCTGCATGACGTTGCGTTAGCGCGATCGCCGCCTCATGGCGGGCGCCAAGAAGGCTGAGCACCTTCGCCGCGCGCTCAGCTGAGACAGACCCCTCGTTGAGCGCCCGTTGGACTTTGGCCTGCTCTGCGGAGAGGCGCGCGTTCGCCTTGGCGACCGGATCAACCGAGCGCTCGAGCGCATCAAAAGACTTCGCTGCCGACAGCACGCTGCGCGCGGCGTTATCATTGCTTTTCGAGACGCCGTCCTGCGCTTTGGCGAAGGACTCCAGCTCGCGACGCGCCGCATCAACGCCTTCCGTGCGCGCCCGTGTCGTCAGCGTTCTGATGACTTCCAGCGTCACGGCCATGCGTCAATCGTCCTTATGCTCGCCGATCCACGCCAGGTAGGCGTCGTCCATCTGGCGCAGCAGCGTTTGGAACCGCTCGAATTCATCAACGCCGGAGATGCCGTAGCGCTCGGCATAGCGGTCGATCGCGATAAAGGGGATGTAGCCTAACCCGCCGAGCGCGCCGAAGGGCCGATCATTCGTCAGCGCCCAGAATGCTCGCCAAACGATGAGAAGATGTTTGGCAGGGTCGACGCGGTCGGCGATCGCCTTCGGCACAATCCCGTGCTCTTGCGCCGCCTCGGCGAGCCATTCCGCAGAGCCGCCCCATTCCAGCGTCCAGCGCAGAGCGTCGGTTAGTTTTTTGCGTCTTGCTCCGCGCTGGCGTAGCGGTCACGGCCGACGTTCTGCGCCGCCCAGATTACAGCGGATCGGAAGTCGCCGTAATCCTGGTCTGCGAGTAGCTTCATGGCCGTTGGCAGATCGAAGACCAGCGGCGTATTGTCATCATTCAGGATGCCGCGCCAGCCGAGCAAAATCGTTTCGCTGAGCAACTGCGCGATTTCATCGGCGGTGAGGTCTTTCTCCCGATCCGCCGGGGAGCGCGTCTCAAAAAGCCTTGCTTTCAGCGCCTCGTAATCAGGATTGCCGAGGCCGCGCACCTTAAAGGACACGCCGTCAAACTCAGGCAGTTTGACGTCGATCCAGCGCCCGGATTTCTCGGCGGCGACATTTCTTTTGATGTTCGAAAGCTTCACGGTGCTGACTCCGATTTCACATTGGCGGCACGGGCGGGATGATCGACGATTTCCCTGGCGAGGCCCTTTTTGATGATGAGGTCGGCGAACGCGTCCTGAAGTTTTGGCTTGGCGCCGGCCACATAAGTCGTCTCCGAGGCAACGGTATCGTCTGGATAGCCACTGAACGTGGTCAGTATTTCGACCTGTTTCATTACGCAACGGCCCTCGTGATTGAGATCGACTTCGGCGCCGAGTCAGCGACCGCGCGGAACGGGATCGACACCATGACGTCATCGTTCTTCCCGCCGAGCCTTTTGGCCCCGTCGAGAAACTGAATGACGGGAAGCGAGATCGTGTATTTCTTGGCCGTCACCGAACCAATCGTCAGCGCCAGCGCGCCCGTGCCATGGTCGAGCACCGCCTGATAGAGCGCGTTGGACGTGAAATACGCTTCCAGCGTGCCGGTGACGTCCAACTGGCCAGAGCCGAAGCTGTTCGTATAGAGCGAGCCCAGAACTTCATGCCGGCGCAGATTGTTGGCGATATTGAGCGAGAGGCTGCGCACGATCGGGACCGGCGACAAGCTGGCGACCGCCAGCGACGCGACGCTGTTCGCCGTTTCGATGACGTTCGTGTTCGGCGCCGTATAGGTGGCCCCGGAGATGATCGCCGTATCGAGCGCTTCCTGCTTGCCTTGCAGGGTAACGGAGCCGGTGACGCCTCGGCGTGCGGTAAAGTTCAGCGACAGCGAGTCGACCTCGACGCCGGTGAAGCGGTGATAGGCGAAGCTACCGCCGCCAACATCGATCGTCTCCTCGAAGGTGAGGCTTTTTTCAACGGACCCGTTGACGAGGACGTTCGTATTCCATGCTCCGCCGACAGCCGCCTCCAGGATATCGTCATAGGAGCCATAGGTCAGCTCGAAATCATATGACCCTTCGACGTCCTGGGCGAGCTGATATTCTGCGCGCACGTTGCGGTCGAGACGGATTTCCTCGGAAACCGCGGTTGTTTTTCGCGTGCGAAGATTGCCGCTGGTGCGGCGAATTTCGAGGAATGTCGGCGTTGATGGCGTCGTGCCGAAGGCGGATTCGGCAATATAGGCGACGCGCGTGCGGCTGGTCGGCGCAATCGGCATAGGAGGGCTTCCTTCTCATTGCGGGCGTCTCACGACGGACCGCGGGACGAGGCGCTTCACAGCGCTCCAACGCCTTGCCCAAGGGCGTGTATGGGCGGACGGCCGAAGCCGAATTAGGCAAAGACGTCGTAGCGATACGGGACCGCAAAACTGAGTTCGAAGCGCGTCGCGTTTTCCGTATCGTCATTGACGGCGAAGGGTGGAGACTCCCACGTCACGACGCCGTCGAACACCTTGCCGCGAAACAAATCGCGCAGCTCGTTGATCCAAGCGGCCCATTGCAAGAGCCCGGTGCCGAACGGCACGGACAGCACGAAGCGGATCGCGCCTTCCTCCCGATAGGCGTTGGCCCCAGGCGCGCCGACGCTGATTTGCGTTTCGTCCGCGACCGGGTAGGTGACGGTAAGATACGGCCCGCCATCAAGGGGCTGAGCGCCCTCGGTATTCGCTTCGCTGACGATCGGCGCGCGGCTCCAGCCGGCGCGCAATCGTGCTTCCACGGCGTTCATGACGGCGAGAGAGGCCATTTACCCTCATCAGCGAAACTGGATGATGATCGCCGGCTGGCGCGTGTTCTTGGAGAGTTGCTGGCGCTGCTTGCGACCAGCCTTCGCCGCATTGCCGGTCGCCCATTTGTCCAACGGCGTGCCGCCGCCAATCGGCGAACGATACGAGAAGCGGATTCTCGCCTGATTGCCATAGCGCTGGGCGGCCATTGCCGCGAGAGCTTCGAACACGCCATCCGGCGCCTGCTTCGAGCTTCCGCGTTCGATCTTCCGCGCATATGGGACGGCCGACAAAATCACGATTTCCTGTGCATCGGGCGGAATGCTTTCCGGACCGTCAACTTCGACGCCATCGGCATAGACGAGCATCCATTTTATGAAGGCGCCGGAAAGAACTGGCGACCGAGCGATCAGCTTTGCCCAAATCCACTCGACGACGTCGGACCCGAGATCGAAGTTCGCGAGGATCACGCCATTTGGCGAGACGCTCTCGAGCGCGGCGCCACGGCGCTGATCGACGATGGTTTCATATGAAACGGCGCGCCCAAGCGCGCGTTCGTTCTGCGCATCGGCAATGGCGATTTCCTGACGGGCGAAAGCCGCAAACGCCTTGCTCTGCTCTTCCGGAGACAGGCCGCCAAGATCGAACAGCACATCGCGATCGAAAGGCGCGTATTTGGTCGAGATCATCGGCCTACCCGAGAACCCTCATTTCAATCCTGACCAATTCGTCGCCGTCATAGATCGGCGACGCCACTTCCACGGTTCGTGTGCGCCCTTGAATGATGGCGCGATCGCCTTTCTTCGGCAGATGCGGATCTGGGTTGAATGGCGGCTCCAGAGGCTGTTGCCCGCCGGGCCATTGCGCAGCGAACAATGCGGTCGGCGACAGGATCACGAAGCTGTCAACCGCCTGAATGCCGCTGCCGGCCGCGAGCTGTTGCGGCGAATATCCCCGAACGAACGCCAGCAAGTCGACTTCCGTGAAAATCTGCGTGTTCGTGCCGGCGTAGCGCCGCAGTTTGATGCGCTCGCCTTTTCGCTTCAGATCGCGATTGAGCCGCGCAAGATGAATATTCACGCGGCGGCCGCGCGCGCCGAAAGCACAGTTCCGCCGGCATAGGTTCCAACAGACGTCACCAGGAGGCGCAGCCTGTCGCCAAAGACGATGCTCGACGCGACCGTGTCATCGGCGAGCGTCCCGCTGCCCGGCGTCCAGAAGCCTGTATCGGCGGTGCGCCGCAGGCTGAAGTCGCGGTTCTTCGACGCCGTAGTTGCTGAGAAACAGGCGAGATCGCGCCAGCGCACGCCCTGCGACAGCGAGGTCTGCAGCCACGCTTTCACGCTTGTGCCGCCGCTGCCATAGGCGAAATTGAACTCGATCGACAGTTCCGCCATGCCTTCGAGATCGGCGAGCGGCGAGAGCGCCAGAGATGCAACCGCCGTGGTGACGGCGTAATCGGCGATGGTATAGAGTCCCGGCCTGATCATGTCCTACACCACCGGCTGATAGCTGTATGGGCTGATTTTTGCGCGCGCATCCGGGGAGATCAGCGGCGAATTCGTCGTTTCTGAGGAGCTTGGAAAATACTCAGTTTCTCCAAGTCCCTGCGTGCGATCTCTTTTGATGGCGGGATCTCGATCGGACAGCGACCATCTCGCGACAAGCTCCAATTTCGCCGCGTCCTTCAAAGCGCTTGGGACCGCCTCGAACCCAGCGGTATAGGTCATGACGACAATCCCGCTCGGCCAGCGTGTGTAATAGCCTGACGACGACAGGCGCCGCGCCAGTCCCGCCGCCTTGTCGATTTCAAACTCCGCGGGATCAAGAGGTATTCCGTTGACCGTGATGCTGGAAACCGTGTCGACAAAGCGCCGCGTCATGATCAGTTGCTCCTGATCGTGGCACAGTCGCATCGTATCGATGATGGTTTCACGGCGGAGCGTCGCCGGAATAATCCCGTCGACAGGAACCCGGCAAGCCGCCGCAATCGCGTCGGAAATCTCCAGCCCGATCGACAAAAGCTTCACGTCGCTCTCTGACCCGTCGAGATCGAGAGCGACGCGAAGCTCGTCGAGCGTCAGAAGACTGCGATCCGACGCGGGGACGGAGACAGCGAACATCGTCGATTACGCCCGGTTCATCCAAGCGCGGATATAGTCGACCTGCATCGTTCCCACCGACGTCGCGGCGCTCTTACTGACACGCGCCACGGGCTGCAACGCCAGCCCGGCGACTTGGCTCATATTAAAGGTCGTGCCTTCGGCCACGCGGTTACCGTTGATGAAGAACTTCACATCGGCAATGTCTGTGCAGTCGATCTTGCCAATGACCCAATCCGCCGTGGTGACGGTGACGCCAGTGGCGACTTTCGACGTTTCATGGCTCGTGTCGTCGCTCTCGACCGTGATCTGCCCATTGCCGTCGGCGCGGAACCAAATGGACTCCGCGACCGTGTCGACGGCGGCGTTGTGATCGCCCTGCAGCCCGAGCACCGCAATCACGCTCGCCGCTGAAGGGAGGACAGAAAGACGGAACCGCGCCTCAAGAATAAGGCCCTGGTTGAGCGCCAGCGTGCGCTGGTCATTCCAAGAAATTCCGGCGAGCTGAACTTCGTTTGTTGCGTCAAGCGCGAGGCCGACGGCGCCGTTGGCCAAGTCAGCCACGACGGCTTCCGTCGCGGCGCCAGTGTCGAGCGCCGTCCATTTCGTGGTGTTGAGCGCCGGCCCAAGGAAATCATCTTCGAAAAACACTGGCGAAACCGGAAGGACGGTTTCCCGCGTCGTGCGATCGAAGAACGTCAGGACGCCGGCGGCGAAGCGTGAACGAGTGGTCATGATGAAGAATCCTTGTTCCGACCCTTACGGGCCGCTGTGAAAGCGAAACAGGGGTGAGCCCGCAGACGATCAGGCGATCGCGGTATCCGGGACGTGACGCGCATAGCGCGGCTTGAGCAGTTCGATAAGAACGCCGCCGAGCACGGGGTCATTTGCGACCTCGACAGCCTTCAATCGCAACCATGGCTTCGCCGCCGGCATGCGCTGCGACTCCGCTTCGAGCACATAAAGCTGGCTCGAGCCGGCAGTTGTCGCAAACCCGGCCGCGGTGGCGTTCACGACGTCGGCTGGAACATCATCAGCGCCGGCATAGGCCTGGTAGCTGAACGGGATTGCGACGGGATTGTTGCCAGCCGCATCGTCGCAGGCTTCGAGCGTGAGCGTCGATGTGCCGGTGGTCCCGACGCCCTTATGGACGATGAACCGAGCGGCGGCATACGCTTCCATGTTGACGACGTCGGAATAGACCGTGCCGGCAAAAGCATCCGCGACGGCGTCGAGGCCCTTGACGACATGACGCTCGCCGAATGTAAGATTCGACATTGGATTTCTCCTGAATTTGAAGCGATACGCGCGCGACCGTCGAGCCGCGCGCTAATGATTACGCTCGCGTTGCGAGAGTAACGAAGGTGCTCTGCTTGTCCGTTCCTTTGAAAGGAGTCACCGGCTTGTCATCGACAGGCTGTCCATCGCAGCGGTAGATAAACCGGAACGCCTGCTCATCGGTCACAAACGCGACATGGATGGACGTGGCGTATTGGATATCGCCCTTGTCGATCATGACGTAGTTTGTCGGATCGGCGAGAACGATGTCGCCCTCGGCGCCGAGCGTCGAGCAGTATTCGATCGGAATCACCGGGCGTCCCATCAGCGTGCCGTAAGGCGATTGCGAAAGCCCGCCGGGCGGCAAGTAGACCGGAATGCCGCCGGTGCCGATGACCATGTTCAGGCCCATCAACTGCGGCAGTGTGTCCTGATTGATCCACCATTCCGCGCTCGCCATCGAACGCGCCGGCAACCGCGCCCACATCTTGGTGATGTTCTCGAACTCGATCGTCTTCGCGGCCTGGCCGGCCTCTTTGGCGACCGTCACCTTACAGCCGGCATTCATGAAGCCGAGCGGATTGGACACGCCGCCGCCTTCAAAGATCGCATCGTCGATCATGAAAGAGAATTCGGCAGGGAAGGCTTCCGAGATGATCGACGACAGCGCCGTCGCGTCGGCGAGAGCCTCGCTGGTCGCATAGAGCATGCCGGCGAGCTTCTTGAGCTGAAGGTTCATCTGGCGGAACTTCGGACGCGTCGGGGTGAGGGAGTCGCCCTCGCCAATCCAATAGGTCTGCATGCCACCCCAACGCGCGCCGGTCGCGCGAGAATCGTCCTTGAGCGCATTGATCTTGACGCCGTTGGACCGCGCCGAGATCGGGATGCGACGAACCTTGCTCGCAAGATTGGCTTGAGCGAAGGTGCGCATCAGCAGCCCGTCGGCGATGTCCTTCTCGACGAGGAAGCCGCCATCCTCGGCGATAGCTTCATTCACGCCCTGCGACGCCTCAATCAGCAGGGGATCGACCTGGCCAGTGATTTTCGCGCGGCGCGTCGCCATCAACAGATCGCCAAAGGCCGCAGACTGCGCGCTCGTAAGGATGGCGCCGGGACGCCTTTCATTCGCCCCCGGCATGTTGCGATATTTCGCCATGAAGCCGCGCGCCGGAACCGCGTTCGGATCGCCAGACTCGAGCGTGCCAACCGCGCCGTCGCCCTTCAGGCGCTGGACGCGTTCGGCGTTGGCAATCTCACGATCGAGCGCTTCGACCTCCGCCGCGGCAGCGTCGAAGTCAGCCTGGCGCGTGTCGGAATCGTCGGCGGCGAGGCTTGCTTCCATTTTCTCATAGGCCTTCGCGCGGTTCTGGCGAAGGGTCACGATATCGGCCATTGGAGTCTCCTTTCGGCCAGTAAAAGCGCGAATGCGCCAGCTCAGGCCCTTTTGAGGGCTGATAGTTTTCGATTGTTGGCGACCATGCGGCGCAGCCCGGCGAGCGTCGCGTCATAGCTCTGGACCTTGTCCGCCATGCCCGCCTTCACCGCTGCCGCGCCGATCATCACGCCGCCTTGACCGAACTCGGATTTGACCTTGTCGACCGAGACGCCGCGGCCGCGCGCGATATCAGCGATGAACTGCGCCTCGATCGCGTCGAGCATCGACACGACTTCGCCCCGCCCGTCTTCGGAAAGCGGGTCCGGCCGCTTCTTCGGCGCGTTGCTGGATACGATTTCGATCCAGAGCTCGCCGTCGGCGTCGGGCGCGACTTGCGCCGGGATCGCGGCGACGACGCCGATCGAGCCGACCATCGCGGTTCGCTCCATCGCGATGTCGCTCGCGGCGCTGGCGATCCAATAGGCCGCCGACGCGGCCGCGCCGGCGACGAAGGCCGTGGTGTATTTCTTCTTCTTCCCAGCCGACACGATGTCCGCAAAGGCGTTGACGCCGGAAACGGCGCCGCCGGGGCTGTCGAGCATCAGCAGGATGGCGCCGACATCGGGACTCTCCAGCGCCTTGCGATAATCGTCGGTCAGCGTGCTGATCGATGTCGCGCCCGAGAATTCCGTCATCATATTGGCCCGCGGAAAGATCGGGCCGGTGATCGGCAGAATGGCGACGCCGTCGATCAGGAAGGCGCGACTCGCGCCGGGGAGACGCTGCGCACTGGGCCCCGCCATCACCTCATAGTCGCGTTTGATATAGGCGGGCGGGCCGTCCTGCTTGCCGGCGTCGATCGAATGGCGCGAAACGATCGCCGCGATTTTATGGAGCTCGGAAGGAACGATCGCCCAGGGTTCACCGGTGAGGGCGCTGGCGACGCGCGGATAGCGGCGCACGCCGGGCGCAGGCGATGGCGTGGGCGCCGACGGGTTTTCCGAAGTTGCCGGCGTCGCAGCAAGCGCCGCCGCGCCGCCGTCCGGCGGCGCGCCTTCATTCTCGTCCATGGTGTGACCTCAGTTCAGATCGTGGGGGAGATGCGCATGGCCTTCGCAGCCGCCTGCGGAAGCGCATAGCGGACATCGCCCGCCATCCATGCGTTTTGATCATCGCGCTGGTCCGGCGTGTCCGGCTTGGCGTCGTTCGCCGGGATCATATTGAGCGGCACAAGATATTCGTCGCCCTGCGGCCCAATGCGATTTTCATTCTCGCGGTCGCGCACATCATTGACCGACAGCCAGCCCCACTGACGACCCATAGCATAGGCGCGATAACGGCTGAGCAGATCGCCGCGCATCAGGCCTTCGAGATTGTGTTCGACCTTGTAAATCTCGCGCTCCGGCGGCGTCAGGCACGCGATCGTGATTGCCGACTCGATCGACTTGGCGAGCGACGAAAGCGGCCCAGTCACATAGTCGATGCTTTGTTGCTCGATATTTGAGAATGTCGCCTTATCGAGAATGCCAATCTTGTGCGGCGGCGTGCGGAACATCGTGCAGGCCATCTCGCCGCCGAGCTTGCGGGTTTCGACCAGCTGCGTTTTCGCCGGATCGAATGATGTCTCGCGCATCTTGATCCCCAGTTCGAGGATCGCGACCTTCCATTTGTTGTCGAGCCCGCCATAGACGCGTTCAATGCCGGCGCGGATGCGCTTCGCGACTTCGTCATTAGGCAGCTTCTTGTCATATTCGAGAATCATCGACGGTTGCGCGCCGTTCGCGAAGAATGCCGCGGCGAAGCGCTCCGCCGCGATCATCAGTGCCACCGTCTCCTTGTTCTGCTCAATCGGCGAAACGCCGATGACGCCGCCGTTTTCGGCGCATTGATCGGAGTCGCGGTATCCGACGTGGATAACGTCTTGCCAGGTCAATCCGCGCTCGACGACGCCTTTCAATGTGATGTCGAAGAAGGGTTCGCCGTCATCCGCCCATCGCACCGAGCAACGGCCGGTTTGGACCGGCGTGATTTTCTCGGTCATGCCAATGCTGTCGCGCCAGACGCGCGAATAGGCGTTGCCTCTGGTCATGACAACATGCGCCATCGCCTTTCGCCACTTATAGGGCGAGAGCCACGGCGCCGGACCATATTTCAGAAGCGAATACAGTCGGTGTTCGGTCGCAGGCGCATAGCCATCGTCGGACCGCCGCTTGAGTTCCAACGGAACTTTGGCGATGTCCTCGGATTGCACCTGAACGCAGCCAGAGATTCCCGGCACCGTCAACGCGTTCTCGACAGTCACGCGCAGACCAGTCGCGGACGCGATTCCGCGTTCCATGCCTTTGAGCCAGTCGTCGATATAGCGGTCATCCGAGGCCTCGGCGCCGCCAAACCAACCTTGCCAGAATTTCACGCCCACACCGCCAGTTCATAATCGTCTGGAATGGCGTCCGAAGCTTCTGGATTTGTGCTCATAAGCGCGATCGCGTCAAACATCGCCATGAGCGGATCGATCTTGGCCGTTCCGCTCGCTTGCTTCGTGATCATCATGGCGTTGCCTTTTTGCTCGTTGCGGGCATTGCCGACCGCCCACGCCATGATGGCTTGCTCCGCGGGCACGAGCGTTCCGTCGGCGAGCTTGCGTTCCGCCGTCTTGATGGCGCCCATCAGCTTGTAGCCCTGCGAAACCGCGACGATCATCTCTTCGTCGCCGTCGCTCCGGATCTCGGCATCGGCGATCGCGTCCACGACGGCCCCGACGCCAACGGGATCGAGCCCAATCATTGCCAGCTTACCGGAATCGAAGACCGTCTTGATGATGGCGACCATCTCCTCGATGTCGTCGCCCATGCGCGTGAAGATTGTCAGTTCGCCAACCGCCTCGAAATCGCGCAGCTTCGCGACTTCCGATTTACGTCGCTCCAATACGCCGCCCTTGTTTACGGGATCGCTAAATGCCCAGGAGTGTCCCCATCCGAACCAGCGGCGGAACCTGACGTCCTTATTCGGTGTAGCCTCGCGCCCGATGACATAGAGGCTCAGCAGATCATCGAGACCACCGCCATCGATGCCAATCGTGATGACTTCGCAGCATTCGAGGATTCGCTTGAGCGTCACCGCTGGTTCGACAGCCTTCTCCCAATAATCGGTGCCGGCCCATCGATCCGATCTCATTTTCAAGCCGATCTCGACATTGAAATGTTGCGAGGCGAAGAGCGCCAGCTCTTCTTTGCCCTCGATCTCCGCCGTCAGCAGCGACCGTTCGAGAAACGCCTCGTCGACCGAGCGCCCCAGATTCGGATTAACAGCCGACCAGTAGCGGCGATCCTTCCAGCCGTCGCCGTCTTGGAGCCGCCCCGGCAGTTCGTAAAGGATCGGAAGAAGCGGCAGCGACAGCTTACCGTCGCGCACGAGGCGGGCCTTGCCGAGCTCGCTCTTGAAGACGCCTTCCGGCGGCGCCTTCGACTGCGTGGTGATGATGATCAGGAAGCCGTCAGGACGCGCCGCCAGCGCGCCGCGGATCTCGACGAGGATGTCTGCTGCGTCCTTCTTCGATCCAAGGACATGCAATTCGTCAATCAGCGTCGAGCCCTTGCCGCCGGTGATCACGTCGGTGTCGGCAGCTTTGACCTTTAGCGTCGCTCCGGTTCTCCGATGCGTGATCGTTCGAATGTGCTTCTGGACCTGGAAAGTCTTGTCGAGCTCCGGATCAGTCCGGATCGTTCCAGATGCCTGGCGGAACGAAATGTCAGCTATCTCCTTCGTCGCGCTGACGAGATTGAACTCACCTTCTGGCCGGCGATTGAGGATCAGCGCCTCGACCATGATCGCGGCGCCGGAACTGGTCTTCGTGTTCTTCTTCGCGATGAGCCAGAAGAATTCCTGGATCATTCGCCGATTAGTGTCGACGTCGTAGGATCCGAAAATCGCCCTGACGATCGGAAACAGCCAAGGGCCAGCTACCTCGCCCATCGTCGGCGTCCCGATAAGATCCGGGATGCGAAGCCTCTTGAAGACGCGCTCCGCGCGATCTGCCTCCTCGGTGAAAAGCGGGAGATTTGGGACTAGCGACTGGCCGGCGAGGAGGCGGCGCTCCCAATCCGGACAAGCCGTTGACCAGTCCGCCATCAGTTCGGTAGACGGCCGCCGGCGCCAATGTGCAGATCGTCACCCCAATCCGTGCCGAGGCCGGCATTTTCTGCTTCGATCTGCTGCGATTCCTTCTTCCCGAGCTTCGGCGCCTTCGAGACGGCGTCTGCCTGGCGAGGCTCATTTTCAGGCCGATCGTGAAAGTTGGCTTCTGCGGCGGCGCGCGCGCCCATCTCCTCGAGCTTCTTCTGCGCCGTCACGTTGCCTTTGCGGGCTGCGCTGAAAAGCAAGTCCAGAACCTCGACTCGGCGGCGGCTCAATCCGATGTGGAGCTCGTGCTCGAAATGCTTCCGCAGCGTGTTTTCGTCGATGCCGAGCCCGGCGGCGATTTCGGTCTTCGGCATTCCGCCGAATACGCACTGCTCGACCTTTCGGCGAATGGCCGGCGTCGGCTTGAACGCCGGCCGACCGCGTTTCTTCACTGTCATCGTTCACCGTTAGCCGCGTTGCCGCCGTCCGCCATCGCCAATGCCAAGAGCTACCGGTCGCCACGCCTCTGGATCATACAATCCGGCGGGCTTCTTTCGTCGCTGTCCAGGCTCCATGAACCATGCGACGCATCGGCCGTTTGAGCGCCACACCGCGCGATAGATTTTACCGCCGGCGAACCAGAGGTCAGCGACCGTTCCTTTTCGGACAAACTGCGCAGTCGCGATTGGGCGAAACCGGTATCTCTCGTCAACCATCTTGCCGACGTAGAACATCATTCGCTGCGGTCCTCACAGCGCTCGAATTGCCCCGGCGACCTCTGCTTGCGGCGTAGGGCCATTCGCGCGCCCAGGTCTGAATGCCGGGATCCGCGGGCGCTTGGAACCCGCAGCGAAATTGAATTCGAGATGGCCGATCGAGCCGTCACGCCCATTCAGCCTTAAGCCGGCCAGGTGACGCTGGCCGAGCAGCGCGAGTTCCTCACGGAACCGCCTCATCTCGAACTTGGAGCGGAAGGTTGGGATTGAACCAACGACACGCGACTAGGTGGCCGCTGCTCTACCACTGAGCTACTTCCGCAAGCCTCCCCATGCCGAAGCAGAGGGGGAGACCGAATCTCTCCGCCAGCGGTTTCCCAGCTGGCGGCGCCGCGGCCCTGTTGCGGCGGCTAAGGACCGCGAGTGTGGCTGGCATTTGGCAGCGCTCACTCAGAGCTCTCAGCGACCGTCGCCGCCCACCTCTGCCTACTGACCAGTTTCGCCTCCACTTCGGCATCTAGGAGACCATCCCTCCACTCTGCCGATGCGCCCCGAGAATCTTCGACCACAACCTGTCGGAGGAGCGTCGCTGTGGAAATTGGCTCCGGCTCCTGGATTCGAACCAAGGTCTGCCGCTTCAAAGGCGGCAACCCTTTCGAAGATTTTCTACCGCTTCAAGTGGTTGCAGGTTCGACAGCGCCCAGCACTCCGAGAACATCTCGTCGCCGATCGCCATCGCCCCAAAACTAGCAACCGGCCTTCGATGGTCTATGTGCCAGTGAATGCCGTAATTTTCCCACGACATCCCTGGTTTGAATAGGCCTTCAAGATGAGCTTGCAACTCGGCAACGCCATACCCGAGAACCGAAGGCCAACTCGCTGTTTTTGCCCCCGCGATCGAAGCCCGAATGCGCCGCCCGATATTGAAGCGCAACTTCTCTCGGTGATAACGCGCGCGCCCTTGTTCTTTAGTTCTTCGAGACCGGCAACGGGTCTTGGCGCTAGGTGCGGCACCCACTGATATAACCTTGCATGGCCGGCACCAGCCCTGACGACCGTCTTTCGCCTTTCTATCGATAGCATAGTCGGCGAGCGGCTTGAGCAAGCCGCATTTCTTGCATGTTTTGGTTCTGGGGGAGGGGCTCGAACCCCCAACCTCCTGATTCAAAGTCAGTTGCCCTACCAATTAGGCGACCCCAGAAAACTCTTAGGCACCGCCGCTAGACGAAGCCGGATCGTCTAGTGTTGCTGTCGAATGATGGTCTGGGCGGCAGGGCTCGTACCGACGACATCCGCGTCCCAAGCGCGGTGTTCTACCACCTGAGCTACGCCCAGATCGGTCGTCGGTCGTGGCGTGGCGTCGGTGCTGCCCATGACGATTCCCGTAATCCAATTTTTCATCGCGTTATAGAGATCGAGCTGATTTTTCCTCACGCTAAAAAAAATCTCCGCGTGAGCCCCATACCGGTAGGCTGGCCCCATCGCCCTAGAGATTTGATCCCCCCTGGGGGGTGGCCGCTGGCGTGCACTCGAGCCTAGCCCGCCTGGCGCGCGCCGTTTTGACGTTCGAACATGGCACGCACAGCGTCTCGCCATTATCCGGGTCGAGCGCGGCGCCGCCGTCTTCCAGTTCTATTTTGTGGTCTGCGATCAAGCGGACGCCGTGACCATGCGCGCCGCACTTAACGCAAGCGAACCCGTCCCTTCTAAGAACGGCGAGCCGCCAATTACGATGCGCTTCGCTCTGATAGTGGGCTGCGTTCTTTCCGCCTTCTGTTGGGCGGAATGTTGCACGTGTCTGCTCTGCTGGTCTGAGGCGCGACTTGATCGTCTTTAAGCGCAAGGCATGAAAGCGCGCGCTGAGGCGCGCGCGCCTTTCCTTTCAGATTCCGTATAAGGCGGAACGCGCAAAACTTCATTCATTATCTGGAGTCGATTCCCTGTACCTGGAGGCGCTGCGCGGGGCGCTTGAGGCGCCCGCTCCGCTCGGACGGCGGCAGGACCGAGTCTGCGTACTGCATAAGAAGGGAGGATGAGATGCGCGCGAGATGGCCCTATTTTGTGCCAGAGTATAAGCTGTTTTTTGTGCTGCATCGCAATATCCGTCCGTTATTCAGTCTATAAACTGCTGATATCAATCTGTTTGCGTCGCACAATATTTTGTTGGTTTCAGTTGCTGTTTTTGTATTGACAGAGATTGCTGAAATGATCGCGCGCGCGTCAAAAACGGTGTTTGAGGGATGCCGATTCGCGAAAATCGAGCATCATGATTGGCCGTCATTAACCGCTCAGCGGCTACTTTTTAGAGATCGACGCCATCGGCGATCACACCGTCGAGGATCTGCCTGAATCCATCATCAAGGCGACGATAGGCGGTTCGGCGCGAGGCACCGAGGCCCTTGTAGAAGTCCTGGAACGCTTCATCGACGGCTTCACACCACATCCACATTTGCACCGTCTTGATTACCGTCTCGAGACCAGGCTTCGAAAGATAGCGCATAGGCCACTGAATCGCTTCTTCGATACGAGCGACGTCATGCTCATCACCCGCCGCGTCTATTTCCGTGACCGGTCGGCCGGCCCCGGAGAGGCGGCTCACTTTGTCCGCCCACTCCGTGATGGTTGCCGGCCAAAAACCGCGATCGGCTCTCGGCCCGACCCTGCCGACTATCCTCTCACACCCGCGCGCGGCCTCCTTAAGCCGAACCCTGACATGATGGATAGACCATTGAGCTGGCTCTGCGCTGATGACGATGCCGGCGAGGAGGAGCGCCGCCCTTTCTTCGCTGAGACGGCCTGGCACGTCCGCTGACTCGGTGATCAGCGCAATCTCATAATCTGACAACGTTAGCTTTTGATCTGACTTTTGCCCCGTCAGATTAGCGCGCCGCGCCGACTTAATAGCTGAAATGCCACCATGTTTGACCATTCTCGCCAATTCGTCATTTATGATTTTTTTTGCGCCGCGCCTGTCAGATTTGCTCATTGCCCCGCCGCCTCATATCCCAGCCGCCCGCTCGATCGCCTCGCGCTTGATCCGCTCCCACAAGCGGTCCTTTGCTGCGCGGTGAACGGCACGGTTGCCCCATTTCGGATGCGCCATTATCTCGCCGAGCGTCATGCCTCGACCGTCTCCGCCATGCCAGATCTTGCGCACACGTGCATAGGCGCGCCGGCGATCTCGACGGACCTGCCGCCAGTGCGCCTGACAGATCCACTCCCACACCTGCCCGGCGACGGGCTCGCATTTCATCGGCTTTT
>Ga0208243_1000143_pt1 | contig 58152 bp, 53 predicted proteins | sample Subbio2Aug_QV12A_FD_184826 | JGI IMG/M metagenome (GOLD analysis project Ga0208243, IMG submission 184826) | Serpentinite rock and fluid subsurface biosphere microbial communities from McLaughlin Reserve, California, USA - CR12Aug_QV12A (SPAdes) | ecosystem: Environmental > Terrestrial > Deep... | reverse complement strand
GACGACGAGCGTCGCGGTGACCCCCAGCGCCAGGATGCCGGTGATCGCCACCGACTGGAAGATGAAGACAGCCGCCTGCGGCGAGGCGAAGCCGCTGGTGGCGACCGAGAAAAACACCACCAGGCCCGCGAGCAGCGCCAGGAACCCGTAGCGGATGAGCACGTCGGCCATCAGGCAGCACCCTTCGTTGCGCCGCCGGCCACCTCGGCCAGCAGGCGGTCCATGTCGAGCCGCTCGTTGCGGTGCTCGCCGACGATCGTGTGCTCCGACATCACGAGGATGCGGTCCGCCGTCTCCAGCGCCTCGTCGATCTCGGTGAGGAACACCAGCGTCGCCCGGCCGGCGGCGCTGGCGCGGAGCTTGGCGGCGATGTCGCGGCGCGCGGCGATGTCGACACCCTGGAAGGGTTCGTCGAGAATGAACAGGCGCGACGGCTGCGCCATCCACCGCGCCACCATCACCTTCTGCTGGTTGCCTCCCGACAGGGTCGGCATCATGTCGCGCTCGCCGCGACAGACGATGGAGAGGCTGTCGATCTGCGCCCGCGCCGCCTCGCGCTCGGCGCGGTTGCGGGTGACGCCGAGCCGGGAGAAGCGCTTCAGGAACGGCAGGGAGACGTTGCGGTACAGATTGAAGTCGCCGACGATGCCGCTTTCGGCGCGATCCTTGGCGACGAGGAAGACGCCGGCGGCGATGGCATCGGCGGTGTTCCGCGGCGCATAGGCGCGTCCGTCGAGCCGCATCGACCCCTCTAGCGGCCGGCGGACACCGAACAGCGTCTCGGCGAGCTGCGTCTTGCCGACTCCGACGAGACCGGTGACCGCCACCACCTCGCCGTTGCCGAGCGACAGCGAGAACGGCTGCGACTGCGTCTTCAGCCGCATTCCGGAGACTTCGAACACCGGTTCGCCGCCGTCGCGCACGGCGACCGCATCGACATCGATCGAGCGACCGAGCATCGCATTGACCGCGCCTTCGTAGTCGAGCGGCTTCGTCTCGAAGGTGCCGGTGATGCGCCCGTCGCGCAGCGACATGATGCGATCGGCGATGCGTCGGATGTCGGACATCCGGTGGGAGATGTAGAGGATCGCGACGCCCTGGCCCCGCAGCCGTTCGACGGTCGCGAAGAGGCGGTCCGCCTCGGCGCTCGACAGCGAGGAGGTCGGCTCGTCGAGGATCATCACCTTGGGCTCGTGCGACATGGCACGGGCGATGCCGACCATCTGGCGGTCGGCGAGCGACAGCGACCCGATGTCGGCCCTGAGATCGAGGTCGAGGTCCAGCCGCGCCGCCACCTCGGCGGCCTCGCGGCGCATCCGGCGCGGGCTGACGAACAGGCGCGCGCCCCTCCCCGAGAGCCGGTCCAGCGTCAGGTTGGTCGCGACGTCGAGTGCGCCGACGACGCCGTCGTTGATGTTCTGGTGCACGGTCACGATGCCCGCGCGGATCGCCTCCGCCGGCGTGGACGGCGCAAAGCGTTCGCCGGCGAGCGTCATCGTCCCGGTGCTCGGCTGGTGCACGCCGCTCATCACCTTGACGAGGGTGGACTTGCCTGCCCCGTTGGCACCCATCAGGACGGTCACCTGGCCGGGAAAAAGGTCGAGCGAAACCCCGTCCAGCACCCTGTTGGGTCCGAACGACTTCCCCAGTCCCTCGATGCGGAACGTGGCTGCCATGGCTGGCACTCTCCTCCCTCGCCGCGATGCTACGGCGCGTCATGCACAATTGTCAACTTGATTGACATTTGCCAGATCGCTGGACTACCGTCCCCCGGAGGTGAGGACGACGCGCGAGGCGCAGCGGGAGGAGACGATGGCAGGCTCGGCCTATGAGGCTCTGACGGTAGAGACCCTCGCCGCGCGGTTGGGCAGCGTGGCGGCGATGCGCGGGACGCTCGGCGATCCGGCCGGCTGGCGCGTGCGCGAGGTCGGCGACGGCAACCTCAACCTCGTCTTCATCGTCGAGGCCGGCAATGCGGGCCTGATCGTCAAGCAGGCGCTTCCCTATGTCCGGCTCGTCGGCGAGAGCTGGCCGCTGCCGCTGAAGCGCAGCTTCTTCGAGTACCACGCGCTGACCCGCCAGGCCGCGCGCGATCCGGGCCGCGTTCCCGCCGTGCTGCATTTCGACGAGGCCCAGTCGCTGATCGTCATGGAGTTCCTGACGCCGCATGTCATCCTGCGCCGCGCCCTGATCGAGGGCCGGATGCCGCCGAAGATCGCCCGCGATCTCGGCCTGTTCATGGCGCGAACCCTGTTCCGCGGCTCGGACCTGTCGATGGCGACGCGCGAGCGCAAGGCCGACCTCGCCCTCTTCGCCGACAACGTCGAGCTCTGCGACATCACCGAGAACCTCGTCTTCTCGGATCCCTATTTCGAGGCCGAGCTGAACGCGCACACGTCGCCGCAGCTCGATGCCGTCGTCGCGCAGCTGCGGGCCGACCGCGACATGAAGGTGGCCGCGCAGCAGATGAAGCATCTCTTCGCCGCGAAGGCCGAGACGCTGGTGCACGGCGACCTGCACACGGGCTCGATCATGGTGACGGACGAGGACACCCGCGTCATCGATCCCGAATTCGCCTTCTACGCGCCGATGGCCTTCGACGTCGGCATGCTCTTCGCCAATTTCTGGATGGCCTACTTCTCGCAGGACGGCCACGAGGCGGGCGGATCGCGCGACGCGATGCGGGCCTTCCTGATCGATACGACGGAAGACTGCTGGAGCACGTTCCGGAGCGAGTTTGCGCGTCTGTGGCGTACCGAGCGCACCGGCATCCTCTACCAGCGCAGCCTGTTCGAGGACCGCGGCGACCCGCTCGGCAGCGAGCAGGCGCTCGACCGCGTGCTGCACGACATCTGGGTGGACATGCTCGGCTTCGCGGGCGTCGAGATCCACCGCCGCATCCTCGGTCTCGCGCACAATGCCGATTTCGAGAGCATCGCGGACCGCGACCTGCGCGCCGCCTGCGAGACGAAGGCGCTGACGTTCGGGCGCCAGATCGCCGTCAACCGCGCCTCGATCCTCGGTCTGGCCGAGGTCAACGGGCTGGCGCGCCGCCTGCAGTCGGGAGAAGTCGCTTGAAGGTCGCCGAACGCCACTACCGCACGATCTGGGAGGCCGCCGACGGCCGTTCGGTCGAGATCATCGACCAGCGCTGGCTGCCGCACGAGTTCCGCGTGGTGCCGCTGACCACCATGGCCGACGTCGCCACCGCCATCCGCGACATGTGGGTGCGCGGCGCGCCGCTGATCGGCGTCACCGCGGCCTATGGCATGGCGATCGCCATGCTCGAGGACGCCTCCGACGCAGGCCTCGACCGCGCCTGGCACGTGCTCCACGAAACCCGCCCGACCGCAATCAACCTGCGCTGGGCGCTCGACGACATGCGCCGGCTGCTGGCGCCGCTGCCGGCGGATGAGCGCGCGCAGGCCGCCTTCGCCCGCGCGGCGCAGATCGCCGACGAGGACGTCGAGCTGAACCGCAGCATCGGCAAGCACGGCCTCGACATCATCCGCAGGATCGCGGCGGGCAAGCAGCCTGGCGAGCCGGTGCGGATCCTCACCCACTGCAACGCCGGCTGGCTGGCGACGGTGGACTATGGCACCGCGACCTCGCCGATCTACCTCGCCACCGAGGCGGGCATCCCCGTCCACGTCTATGTCGACGAGACCCGGCCGCGCAACCAGGGCGCCCAGCTCACCGCCTGGGAGATGGTCGGGCAGGGCGTGCCGCACACGCTGCTGGTCGACAATGCCGGCGGCCATCTGATGCAGCACGGGATGATCGACATGGTGATCGTCGGCACGGACCGCACGACGCGCAACGGCGACGTCTGCAACAAGATCGGCACCTACCTGAAGGCGCTGGCCGCCCACGACAATGGCGTGCCGTTCTACGTGGCGCTGCCTTCTCCCACCATCGACTGGACGGTCGGCGACGGCGTGGCCGAGATCCCGATCGAGGAACGGTCCGGGGACGAGGTCTCGCTCGTCTGGGGTCGCACCGCCGACGGCACGGTGGTGCAGGTCCGCATCTCGCCCGACGGGACCAGCGCCGCGAACCCGGCCTTCGACGTCACGCCGGCCAGGCTGGTCACCGGGCTGATCACGGAGCGGGGCATCGCCGAAGCATCCGAGACCGGCCTGCGGGGCCTCTTCCCGGCGAGCTGAGCGAACCGGGCCGGACGGCAGGGCTGCAGCCGACCCGGCTGCGTTCCTACCTCCGCCGTCCGGCCGCGCTGATGCCGACTGCGGCGACGATGATCAGGCCGGTCGTCAGGTCCTTGTAGAAGGGATCGGCGTTCAGGATGTTGAAGCCGTTGTTGATCAGCGCCAGCATGAAGACGCCGGCGACCGAGCGCCAGACGGCGCCCTGCCCGCCATAGATCGACGTGCCGCCGATGATGACCGCGGCGATGGCCTCGAGTTCCATCCCGGTGCCGGCCGTCGCCTGGCCGAGCGAGATGCGCGACGTGGCGATGGCGGCAGCCAGTCCCGCCGCGAAGCCGTTGATGGAAAAGGCGACGATCTTGATGCGCCTGGTGCGGATGCCCGACAGGATCGCGGCCTCCTCATTGCCGCCGACGGCGAGGATCTTGCGCCCGATCGTCGAGCGGTTGAGCAGGATCGTCAGCGCCACCGCGAAGACCACGAGCACGATCACGGCATAGTAGACGGCGCCGATCCGGCCGCGCCCGAGCCAGGTGAAGTCGTCGAGCCGCACCGGCAGGAGCGTGCCGCCGGTGATCAGGATGGCGATGCCGCGGTAGACCAGTCCCGTCGCCAGTGTCGCCAGGAAGGAGTGGATGTTGAGCGTGGTGATCGTCATGCCGTTGACGAAACCGAGCAGCATGCCGACCAGCGGCGCGGCCATCAGCCCCGCATAGGGGTGGACGTTGAGTGCGAGCCAGGCCGCGGTCACGCTGGCCACGGCGAAGATCGCTCCGACGGACAGGTCGAAGCCGCCGCAGATGATCACCAGCGTCATCGCCGCCGCCATGATGGCGAGCGGGGTGTTCTGGTTCAGGATGTTGATCAGGTTCTGGACGGTGAGGAAGGAATCGCTCGACAGCGACAGGAGCACCATCAGGACGAGGATCATGGCCGCGACGGCATAGGTCTGCAGCAGCCTCAGGGCCGCTTCGCCGCCGAACCCCTGCCCTTTTCCACGCGTGCTCGCCGTCATGCCGTTGCTCCCGTCCTTCCGGCGCCCTGCTCGTGGAACAGTCGCCAGATCACCTCATCGACCGTCGTCTGCGCCGGGACGAATGCGCCGGTCACGCGGCCGCCGGAGACCGCGTAGGCGCGATGCGCCAGCCCCATCACCTCCTCGATCTCCGAGGAGATGAGCAGGATGGCGGCGCCGCGCCGGGCCGTCTCGCCGATGAACTCGTGGATGCGCCGGCGGGCGCCGACGTCGACGCCGCGGCTCGGCTCGTCGAGGATGACGAGGCGCGGATCGCCGAGGATCCACTTGCCCATTACCACCTTCTGCTGGTTGCCGCCCGAATAGGTGGCGACCGCGCCGTCGACATGGCCGGGCTGGACGCCGAAATAGTCGATCAGGCGGCGCGCCTCGGCCCGCTCGCCGCCGGTGCGGACCAGTCCGAACCGGGCGAAGGCCGACAGGTGCGGCAGCGTCATGTTCGGACGCACGGTCTGCGTCAGCACCAGCCCCTGCCTGCGCCGATCCTCCGGCACCATGGCGATGCCGTGCTCGATCGAGGATCGCGGCGACCGGAGATGGTAGGCTTCGCCGGCGATCGAGACGGTGCCCGCCGTGGAGGGGTCGGCGCCGAAGATGGCGCGCGCGATCTCGGTGCGGCCGCTGCCGACGAGGCCGACGAGCCCGACGATCTCGCCCGGCCACAGGTCGATGTCGGCACCGCGCACGCCGGTCGCCGTGGCCAGACCGCGCACGGAGAGCAGCGGCGTGCCGCTGCGGTCCGGTTCGGGCGGCAGCGGCGGATAGGCGACGTCCGCGGCCGGACGGCCGATCATGGACGCGATCAGCGACGCCTTGGTCTCCGCCGCCGTCGGCGCCGTGCGGATGACCGCGCCGTCGCGCATGACGGTGACCGTGTCGCAGACGTCGAGCACGTGGTCGAGAAAATGCGAGACGTAGATGACGGTGCAGCCGCGGTCGCGCAGCTTGCGCATGACGCCGTGCAGACGCTCGGCCTCGTCGTGTGTCAGCGACGACGTCGGCTCGTCCATGACGATGACGCGCGCCTCGCGGGCAAGCGCCCGCATGATCTCGACCTTCTGCTGGTCGGCAATCGACAGCGACCCGGCGGTGGCGGCCGGATCGAGGTCGAAACCGGCGAAGGCGGCTATGTCGGCGAGGCGCCGCTCCTCGTCGCCGCGCAGCAAGCCCGCCCTGCTGTGCTCGATGCCGAGAAAGACGTTTTCCGCCACCGAGAGCGCCGGCACCAGCTGCAGTTCCTGGTGCATCATGGCAACGCCCCGGGCCAGCGCCAGCGGCGGGTCCCACTGGGCGACTTGGTCGCCGAAGACGATGAGGTCGCCCGACGACCGCGAGTAATAGCCGCCGACGATCTTGCCGACGGTCGACTTGCCGGCGCCGTTCTCGCCGATCAGTCCGTGGATCTCGCCAGGCATGAAGTCTATCGAGACGTCGCGCAGGACCTGTACGCCGGAAAAGGACTTCGTCACGCCGGACAGGCGGACGCAGGGCTGAGGCGCATGACTCGGCGCCGTCTGCGCTGTCTCGTCCGTCAATCCAGCCGCCATGACCGGTCCTTCCTGCAGCCGCGGATCGGAACCCCGCCCGTCAGGCCCGAGCCTCGGTGCGGGCGGGATCGACCATCAGATCAGCGCCGATAGCGACACCATACTGCGAAAGCGCGGCCTCGCGCGACACCGCGCCGCAGACGACGTCGTGCAGCACCTCCTCGACGGGGCGCGCCTTCGGATTGCCGTTGCCGCCGCCGCCGCCGGTGCGGGTCACGAACAGCGTGCCCTTCTGGAACCGTCGGGCACGCATCTTCAGCGGCTTCTCCACGCGGCCGTCCGGGTGGATGATGTCGTTGTCGGGACCCTGTCCGTCGCCGCCCCCGTTGATGCCCCAGGCAGGCGTGCGCGAGCGCTCGAACCAGAGCGCGCCGTAGCAGTCCTCGAGGAGGCGATAGCTGCGCACGACGCCCATGCCGCCGCGCCAGCGGCCCGGCCCGCCGGAATCCCGGCGCAGCGAGAATTCCTCGACGCGCACAGGGAACTTGGTCTCGTAGACCTCGGCCGGCAGGTTGCGGAAGCCGCCGTTGACGAGGTTGATCAGCGCGCTCTCCCCGTCGGAGCCGTTCGCGCCGCCCCAGCCGCCCGCCGTCGGCTCGACGGAGATCCACTGGCCGCGGTCGGAATCCATGTCGAAGAAGGCGGCTACCATGGAGTCGCCGTAGTGCGCGGCGGTCGCCTTTTCCGGCATCGCCTCGCCGAGGCAGGAGATCATCAGGTCGGCGAGCAGGCCGAGGCCGGTGAAGTACCACTCGCAGGCGGCGGGCTCGCGCGCATTGAAGATGCACTTGTCGGGGATGCGCACCTCCATGGTCGAGAACGAGCCGCCGGTGATCGCCCGGTCGGGATTGATCATGGTCTTGTAGGCGAGCCTGAGCAGCGATTCCGTCTGGACGGCACCGCAGTTGATCGAGCCCTGGACCGGCCCCGACGAGCCCTCGAGGTCGATGATCATGCGCTCGCCCTCGATGGTCAGCCGCAATGCGACCTTCACGGGGTCCGTGGTGACGCCGTCGTCGTCGAGATAGCCCTCGCGGTAGTAGCTGCCGTCCTGGAGCCTGCCGATCGCCTCGCGGTCGAGGAGCCGGGCCTGCTCGAAGATGTTGGCGCAGGCGGCGCGGTAGGTGTCGGGACCGATCCGGTCGAGGATCTGCGCCAGGCGCTTCTCGCCGGTGCGGATAGAGGTGATCTGGGCGTTCAGGTCGCCGATGGTCATGTCCTTCAGCCGCGTGTTGCGGGTCAGGAGGTCGTACCATTCGGGAATGCGCCTGTTCTTCGAGACGATACGTGTCGGTCCGAGCCGCAGGCCCTCGTGGAAGATCGAGGTCGAACCCATGGTGGAGCCGGGATCGATGGCGCCGATGTCCTGCCAGTGCGCCCGCGCCGCGCCGAAGCCGACGAGTTCGTCCCTGTAGAACAGCGGCCCGATGGCGGTGACGTCGTGCAGGTGCGTGCCCTGCAGGTAGGAGTCGTTGAGGATGAAGACGTCGCCGGGGTGGATGTCCTCGCCGTAGCGGTCGAGCACCAGCTTCACGCAGGCGTCGATGGCGCCGACGAAGAGCGGAACGCCGGTCGACTGGCCGAGCATGTTGCCCCTCTCGTCGAGCAGGGCCACCGCGCTGTCGCGGCCCTCGTAGATGATCGCGGAGAAGGCGGAACGCCAGAGCGCGGCGTTCATGTCCTTGGCGCAGGAGATGACGAAGTTGCGGACGACTTCGGTGGTGATCGGGTCGGCGTGAGCCATGATCGGTGTCCTTCTCAGCGTCGCGTCAGGAGAAGCTGGCCGCCGGTGATCACCTCGGCGCGCCAGTCGGGCGGCAGGATCGTCGTCGCGGTGGCCTCCTCGATGATAGCCGGCCCTTCGATCGTCTCGCCCTTGGCGAATTCGTCGCGGTTCAGCACGGCCGTCTCGTGCTCGACGCCGTCGAAATAGACGCGGCGCCCGCGCGGCGCGGTACGACGGAGAACCGCCGGGTCCGGAATGCCGGGGCGGGCGAGGGTTCCGAGCGCTGCGACCCGCAGGTTCGCCACCTCGACCTGCGCTTCGGGGCTCGAATGGCCGTACTGACGATCATAGGCTTCGTCGAAGGAGGCGCGCACCGCCGCCATGTCGATCGCTCCCGCCGGCACCGGGATGGTCAGAACGTATTCCTGGCCGTGGTAACGGAAGTCGGCGAAGCGCTCGAAGGAGATGTCGGCATTCGAGAAGCCTTCCTTCTGCAGATAGCCGGTTCCTTCGGCCTCCAGCGCCAGGAACTTCTCGGCGAGGTCGGCGGCGTCGATCTGGTGCCAGAAGCCGTAATAGGTCATCTTGAAGTCGTGCCGGACGTCGGTCTGGAGCATGCCCCAGGCGGAGAATGCGCCCGGCATGACCGGGATCACCACCTCGCGGATATCGAGCTGCTGGGCGAGCGCCACGGCCTGCGCCGGCCCCGCGCCGCCATAGGCGACGAGCGCGAAATCGCGCGGGTCGATGCCGCGGCGGATGGTGATGGTGCGGATGGCGTCCGCCATCTTGGCGTTGATGATGTCGATGATGCCTTGCGCCATCGCCTCGGTGGAGAGGCCGAAACGGGCACCCAGCGCGGCGACGGCCTCGCGCGCCTTCTCCTTGTCGAGCGTCATCGACCCGCCCGCGAAGTTGGACGAGTCGAGCCGGCCGAGCACGAGGTTGGCGTCGCTCACCGTGGGCTCGGTGCCGCCGCGGCCGTAGCAGGCAGGGCCGGGCACCGATCCGGCCGATTTCGGGCCGACCCGCACGGCGCCCGCCTCTTCCCAGGCGATCGAGCCGCCGCCCGCGCCGATGACGTGGATGTCGACCACCGACATCTGGATCGGCAGGCCTTCGAGTTCGGCCTCGTTGGAGGCGGAAGGCTTGCCGTCGATGATCAGGCTGGCGTCGAAGGAGGTGCCGCCCATGTCGACGCAGATCAGGTTCGGCTTGCCGATCTCGGCTGCCAGCGTCTGGCCGCCGATGGCGCCGCCGACGGGTCCCGACAGCAGGGTCTGCAGCGGCATGTCGGTGGCGGCGGCTGCCGTCATCGCGCCGCCGTTCGACTTCATGACGTGCAGCTGGCGGCCGCTCGGCAGCCGCGACGAGAGCTGCGCCACCAGCGTGTCGAGATAGCGCCGCACGACCGGCGCGGCATAGGCGTCCATCGCCGTCGTGGAGGTGCGGGCGTATTCGCGCCACTCGGGAGAGACGCGATGCGACAGGGTGATCGGGACGTCGGGTAGCCTCTCCCGGAGATAGGCCTCGACGGCGAGTTCATGCGCCGGGTTCTTGAACGAGAAGAGAAGGCAGACGGCGATGGCCTCGTAGCCCTTCGTCCGGACCGCCTCGACCACAGCGTCCAGCTCGGAAGCGTCGAGCGGCGTCTCGATCTCGCCCTTCGCATTGATCCGCTCGGCCACGGTATAGGTGTCGGGGATCTCGACCAGCGGACGCGGCTTGCGCCAGTGGATCGAGAAGATCTCGCCGCGGTCGTTGCCCTGGATGGTGTAGACGTCGCGGTAGTTCTTCGTCGTGACCAGGGCGACCCTGGCGCCGCGGCGGGTCAGCACCGCGTTGAGGCCGACCGTCGTTCCGTGGACGAAGAAGTCGACGGAGGAACCGTCCGGAAGGTGCTTCTCGACGCCCTCGATGACGGCGAGCGCCGGATTGTGCGGCGTCGACAGGACCTTGAAGGCCTCGCACACGCCGGTTTCGGCATCCTGGAACACGAGATCGGTGAACGTACCGCCAATATCGGCCGACACGCGATAGGACCTGCCTGTCACGTCAATTCTCCCGGAAGGAATTTCATGTCGAAAGGGGCCGGCCCCGATGCCCCACGGGGCCGGCGGTGTCGATCGGGTCTTTTCTGGTCTACTGGGCCCATTCGCCCTTGAAGTCGGGATTCGCGGCCAGGACCTCGGCATTGATCATCGCCGGCACGGGACCGACTTCGTCCATGTTGACGAAGGCGGGCGCGTCCTTGCCTTCGAGCGTCTTCACCACCGCGTCGAGCGCGTAGACGCCCATCGAGAAGGGGAAGGCGGCGAGCGTGACGTCCCAGCGCCCCTCGCGGATCGCGTCGATGGCCACCGACGCCGCGCCGCCGCCCGACAGGTACATCGCCTTGACGTCGCGGCCGGCGGCCTCGATGGCGATCTCCGCGCCGATCAGATGCTGGTCGGCGTTGGAGAGGACGACGTCGATGTCGGCATTGGCCTGCAGGATGTCCTGCATCACCGTCAGCGACTTGTCGGGGTCGTAGTTGCCCTCGCCGGTGGCGACGATCTTGATGTTGGGGTGCTTGCCGAGCACCTCGACATAGCTCTCGTAGCGCAGGTTGTCGAAGGGATAGATGCGCTGGCCGATCAGGATCGCGACGTTGCACGGATCCTTGCCTTCGCAGAACTTGACCACGTCCTCGGCCTGCGCGCGCGCGCCGGCAGCGGGCGGTCCGGCCACGGTCGTGGTCACGCCCGGGACCTGCGGTTCGAGCTTGGAGAGGTCGGGGCCGATCGGGAACAGCGCTGTGGCGAGCGGCTTTCCGGCCTTGCCCACCTGCTCCACGGCGCCGGCGATGCCCACGGTGTCGTTGGGCACGACGATGAAGGCGTCGAACTGGCCGCCGGCCAGCACGTCCTCGACCTGGCCGTATTGCAGCGCGGCGTCGAACTGGCCGTCATAGATGGACGTCTCGACGTTGCCGAGTTCCTTCGCCTTGGCTTGGACGCCCGCGTAGATGGCCTGGTTGAAGCCGTTCTGGGCCGAGGAGGCGAAGACCGCGACCTTCCAGTCCTTGGCCTGAGCCGCTCCGGTCAGCGCGGCCGCGACCAGCGCGGTCGTCGCGGCGAGACGGCAGATTCCTTTCAGCATGACGGTTCTCCTCTTGTCGGCGTTATGTCGCCATTCCCTCTGGACAACAGGATCGTAGGCATAATACAAACTTTATGCAACTGGAATTTCCGCAGCGGAATTTGGCTTTGACGACCGCTCCAGGTCGGCTAAGCAACCCCCCGGACGAGCACACGGGAAAGTCGGAGGAGACCGGACTTGGCGAGCGGCGGGCGAAAGGCATCGACAGGCAGGACGTCGGACGCGGAAGGCGTCGACGCGGGCTCGGCCAGACGCGGCCGCGGCTCGACCGCCGTCTACGAGGAACTGCGCGAGGACATCCTGTCGCTGCGCATGGCGCAGGGCTCCGCCCTCGATGAGGTAGCGCTCGCGGCGCGCTTCGGGCTGTCGCGCACGCCGATCCGCGAGGCCCTGCTGATGCTGCAGCGCGAGGATCTCGTAACCTTCCTGCCCGGCCGCAGCGCCATCGTCACGCCGCACACGATGAGCAATGCGCACGAGTACATGGACACGCTGATGCTGCTCTCGCGCGCCATCATCCGGCTCGCCGCCGAGATGCGCACGTCCGAAGCGCTGCAGCGCATCCGCTCCCGCCATGACGATTACGCGGCCGCGGTGGTGTCGGGAAAGCTCGATGCGATCGTGGCGGCCGACCTCGCCTTCCACAACGCGATCTCGGGGGCCAGCGGCAACACCTTCCTCGGCAGCTTCTACAAGCTGGCCCTGGACTACGGGCGACGCATGCACCTGCTGCACTACTATCCGCTCTTCGACGCCGAAGAGGCCGCGCGATGCGTCGGCCAGCACGCGGCCATGCTGGCCGCCATCGCGGCTGGAGACCCCGCCCGCGCCGAGGAACTGGCGAGCGACCACGTCATGTCGGAACTGCGGGTCGTGCAGCGCTCTCTCGAGCCGAAGGTCGGCATCAAATTCTCACTCGGAAACGGAAGTGGAAGCGGCAGATGATCGAGCCCGGTCTGAAGGAAGCACGCAGGCAGAAGCTGCTGGCGGCCATGGAGACGAGCGACGCCGAGGCGGTGGCGATCGTGCCCGGCGCCAATTTCTACCACCTCACCGGCGCGCATTTCCATCTGATGGAGCGCCCGACCGTGCTCTTCGTCACCCGCACGGGCGCGCTCCACGCCGTCATTCCCGAACTCGAGAAAGCGCGCTGGCAAGCGCTCGCGCCGGAAGTCGAGACCGACTACTGGCAGGATTCGGACGGGTTCGACGCCGCCTTCACGTCGGTGGCGCGCCGACTCAACGCTTCGCGCATCGGCGTCGAGGGCCAGCGCATGCGCGTCTTCGAAGCCGAGGCCCTGCGCCGCGCCTTCCGCGACACGCCCGTACTCGACGCCCATGCGGCGATTTCCTCCATTCGCCTGCACAAGGACGAGGCCGAGATCGCGGCCATGGAGAAGGCGATCGCTATCAGCGAGACCGCGCTTGCAGCGACCCTGGAGAGCGTCCGTCCAGGCATGAGCGAGTGGGACGTGCGCGGGCGCCTGCTCGCGGCCATGCTGGCGGAAGGCGCAGACGGGCCGGCCTTCGATCCGATCGTGCTTGCGGGCGGCGCGGCCGCCGATCCGCACGGCTCACCCACCGCAGACCGGATTCTGAAGCCGGGCGATCCGCTGCTGATCGACTTCGGCGCGGCCTGGGGCGGCTACAATGCCGACATCACGCGCACCTTCTTCGTCGGCGAGGCCAGCGCCCAACATCGCGACGTCTACGCCGCCGTTCTGGCCGCGAACGCGAAGGGTCGCGCCATCGCTCGGCCCGCCCTCACCATGGACGAGCTCGACCGCACCGTCACCGGCGTGCTGGTCGAGGCAGGCTTCGCCGATCTGGTGGTGCACAAGACCGGCCACGGCCTCGGCCAGGAGGTGCACGAGGCGCCGCAGGTGATGAAGGGCAATCTGCAGCCCGCCGAACCCGGCATGGTCGTCACGATCGAACCGGGGCTCTACCGGACCGGCGACATCGGCGTGCGCATCGAGGACGACGTGCTGATCACCGGCGACGGCTGCCGCTCGCTTTCGGCCTTTCCACGGGAACTGACCCTCGTCGGGGAGAGCGTGCGATGACGCTGGCCCTGCAGGGCGCCGCGCTCGCCGATGCCTTGCCGCGCGGTTCGGTTGCGATCTTCGACATCCTCGCCGAACGTATCCGGGAGAACGTCGGCAGCCGGCTCGTGACCGTTCTGGTTCCCTCCAGCGATGCACCCTTCCTCATGCGCGTCTTCTCGAACAATCTCGACCAGTACCCGCTGGGGCGAGCAGATCCGGTCGAGGACACCATCTGGTTCCGCAGGCTGTTCGCGGACGGCAAGGCGATCGTCGCCAACGATCCGAATGCCATCGAGGCCTGGCTGCCGGGATTCGATTCCTATCTGGCCCAGGGATATGGCTCGCTCGCCAACGTCCCGATCGTCGTCTCCGGAACCACGATCGGCCTCCTGAACCTCATGGACGCCGCGGGGCACTTTACGGACGAGCGGCTCGCGGCGTTGCGTGACGAACTTCCCCTTGCGGCACTGGCAATCCTGGCTGAGCGGATGTAGGCCGGCGTAGGGCGGTCGTCCCCGGCTCCCCCGGAAGACCGCCCTGCGGCGCCGGCCTGCGGGTCGCGCCGGCGAGATGCCGCGCGTGGTCCCGCGCCTTTGGTCGTCGGGATACCGAACGCCATCGGCCGGCCTGATGGAACGACGGGCCACGGAAGACAGGACGGGACGAATGGACCTGAAGGATCTGCCGCAGGGCGATGAGATCGCCCGCATCCGCGAGAGCGTGCGCAGATTGTGCGCCGCCTTTTCGCCCGAATACTGGCGCCGGCTCGACCGGGAGAGCGCCTATCCGACGGAATTCGTGCAGGCTCTGTCGGACGCCGGCTACCTGTCGGTCCTGATCCCGGAGGCTTATGGCGGCTCCGGCCTGCCGCTTTCGGCTGCCGCCGCCATCCTGGAGGAGATACAGCGCGCCGGCGCCAACGGCGCGGCCTGCCACGCCCAGATGTACATCATGGGCGCCCTGCTTAGGCATGGCAGCGAGGCCCAGAAGCAGGCCTACCTGCCCGCCATCGCCGCCGGGGAGCTCCGGCTGCAGGCTTTCGGCGTCACCGAACCCACCAGCGGCACCGACACGACGTCGATCCGTACCTTCGCCCGGCGCGAGGGCGACCACTACGTCGTCAGCGGCCAGAAGGTCTGGACCTCACGCGCCGAACATTCCGACCTCATGCTGCTGCTCGCCCGCACGACGCCGAAGGAAGACGTCGTCAGGCGCACCGACGGCCTGTCGGTCTTCATCGTCGACATGCGCGAGGCGCTGACGGCCGGCATGAGTACCAAGCCGATCCGCACGATGATGAACCACTCGACGACGGAGGTCTTCCTCGACGACGTGCGGATTCCGGCCGACAACCTCGTCGGCGAAGAGGGCAAGGGTTTCCGCTACATCCTCTCGGGCATGAACGCCGAGCGCATCCTGATCGCGGCCGAATGCATCGGCGACGCGAAATGGTTCATCGAGAAGGCTGCGGCCTATGCCGGCGAACGCAAGGTGTTCGGCCGGCCGATCGGCCAGAACCAGGGCGTCCAGTTCCCGATCGCGCGCGCCTATGCGCAGATGCGCGCCGCCGAACTCATGGTGCACCAGGCGGCCGCCCTGTTCGAGGCCGGTCAGGATTGCGGCGAACAGGCCAACATCGCCAAGATGCTGGCGGCGGAGGCGTCGTGGGCGGCGGCCGAAGCCTGCGTCCAGACCCATGGCGGTTTCGGCTTCGCAGAGGAATACGACGTCGAACGCAAGTTTCGGGAGACGCGCCTCTACCAGGTCGCGCCGATCTCGACCAACCTGATCCTGAGCTATATCGCCGAACACGTGCTCGGCATGCCGCGCTCCTACTGATGCGGCGCCGGTCGCCCGGCGCGGGAGACGAGCGGCCGGCACCGATGGGGGAGAAACCGGATGGACGCGAACGAGGTCGGGACCCTCAAAGCCTGGATCGGCCGGGAGGAACGAAAGTCGGAGCTCCTGACGGCTGCGCTCGTCGAACGTTTCGAGGCGACCATCGGCGGATCCCTCGCGCGCATCGAAGGCCAGGCACCGCTCGGAATCCACTGGTGCCTGACGCAGCCCGCCGTCGCGGCGGATGGCCTCGGCGCCGACGGCCACGCGGCGCGCGGCGGCTTCCTTCCGCCTGTCGCGCTGCCGCGCCGCATGTGGGCGGGCGGCGAACTCTCCTTCCTGCGCCCCCTGCGGGTCGGGGAGGAGGCGGTTCGCGTGTCGCGGATCGCCGACGTCGTCCACAAGCACGGCCGCAGCGGCGAACTCGTCTTCGTCACCGTCGCTCACGAGATCCTGAGCGGCGGAACACCCGCCGTCCGCGAGCGCCAGGACCTCGTCTACCGGGCAATGGACGCGGCGGGGGACGGCGCCATGGGGGCGAAACCGGCTGCGCCAGACCCGCGGCGGCCGGATCGCACCGAGACGGTGGAGGCGACGACGACGCTTCTGTTCCGTTACTCTGCGCTTACGTTCAACGGCCACCGCATCCACTACGACCTCGACTACGCGCGCGACGAGGAGCGGTACCAGGGCCTGGTCGTGCACGGCCCTCTGCAGGCTACCCTCATGCTGAACATGGCCGCCCGGATGATGGGCGGTACGGCCCCCGCGCGCTTCGCCTATCGCGGGATCGCCCCCCTCGTCCACGGCGGCAGCTTCACCCTCAATGCCGTGGAAGGCGCCGGTGCGATCGATCTCTGGACTGCTGCAGACGACGGTGCGCCGCGCATGATGGCGACGGCGACCGTCTGACGGCTAGATCGCGAGGCCGAGAGACGCCAGGTGCTCGCCGCCCCGGCGCACGTTCTTCTGGTCCTTCACCTCGATGATCAGCCGCGGCATGGCGGGAAGCGACTTCAGCGCCGCGAAGATCGCCCGCCACGGCAGGCTGCCTTCGCCGGGGTGCCAGTGGCGGTCGGCAAAGCCGTCGCTGTCCTGCAGGTGGACGTGATGCAGCATCCGGCCGGCCGCCCGGACATAGACGTCCACCGCGGGAGCGTGGGTCATCACATGGGCATAGTGGGCGTGGCCGGTGTCGAGCGACAGCTTGACCGTCTCGCTGCCGAAGGCTTCGGCGATCGCGAGCCGCGCCAGCGGGTCCTTGTCCTCGACGTTCTCGATCACGAGTTCGACGCCGGTCTCAGCCGCGCGCTGGACGACCGGTCCCATCAGGTAGAGCGTCCGGTCGATCTGGTTCCTGCGGTGCGCCGGATCGACGGCATGGTTCGAATCGTCCCACGTGCTCACCGGGGAATGGACCACCATCTGGGTCGCGCCGACCGCCTCGCAGATGTCCAGCCCCCTCAGCAGCCGCGCCTGCGCGACCGCCGCGATCGCCGGATCGACGCAGTCGATCTTGAAGCCGAGGAACGGGCCGTGCAGGCCGATCCGGCCGGTCGTGCCGTCGAGCAGCGCCTTGGCGCGCGCAACATGCGGCGCGACATCGTCGTCCAGCATCTGCGGCCAGATGAACATCTGCAGTTCCACGTCGCGCGGGGCCTCGAGCAGCCAGTCGCGATGCGATTCGAGGGCTTCGAAGGTCACGAAGGCGCCGCCGAGAACGGGAAGGGTCATGCTGTCGTCTCCAGGGTTTGGATGGGCGTCGTCGAACGCCGTTCGATCTGATGCGCGGCTGCCAGCAGCGCTGCCGCGGTCGTGCTGCGCGGGCTCGAGAAGACCTCGGCCGTCGTGCCGCTCTCGGCCATGCGCCCCTTGTCGAGCACGAGGGTCCGCCCGGCCATGCGGCGGAGAACGCCGAGGTCGTGGGTGATGAGCAGAATGGCGCAACCGCTCCGCGCCTGCATCGACGCGAGCAGGTCCAGAACCTGGCCCTGCACCGCGGCGTCGAGAGCCGAGGTCACCTCGTCGCAGATCAGCAGATCGGGTTCGGCCGCGAAGGCGCGCGCGATCGCGACGCGCTGCTGCTGTCCGCCCGAAAGCTGTCGCGGATAGCGCTCGAACAGGTCCGGCTCGAGACCCAGCTGCGCAAAGAGGCCGGCGCTGCGCTCGCGTGCCTCGCGCGATCCCGCACCGAGGAAATGCCGCATCGCGTGCATGACGGACTCGCCGCAGCGCAGACGCGGATTGAGCGACGAAAGCGGATCCTGGAAGACGATCTGGATGCGCCTGAGCTGCTCGCGGCTGCGGCGCCCCGCCAGTGCACCCAGCGCCGCGCCGTCGAACAGGAGCCGACCCGCGGTCGGTGCCCTGAGGCCGCAGACGAGTGCGGCCAGCGTCGATTTTCCCGAACCCGACTCGCCGATGACGCCGAGCGTCTCGCCGCGATGCAGATCGAAGGCGATGTCGCTGAGCGCCGCGGCCTTTCGCGCACGCGACCCGAGCAGCGTCGCCTCGGGATAGGCGAAATGCAGCGCCTCGGCGCGCAGCAGCGGCCCGCCCGCACCCCTCGGGCGGACGGGGGCTGCGCGCGTCGGGCGGGCGGAGTCTAGGAGGTCGCGCGTGTACTGCGCCTGCGGTGCCGAATAGACCGCCTCGACGGGACCCTCCTCGACGAGACGGCCGTGCCGCATCACCATCACCCGGTCGCAGACCCGCGCCACCACGTTGAGGTCGTGGCTGATCAGGACGAGGCCCATGCCGCGTTCGGCCCGGATCCCCGCGACGAGGTCCAGAACCTGCGCCTCGGTCGACTTGTCGAGCGCGCTCGTCGGTTCGTCGAGCACGAGCAGCGCCGGATCGCAGGCAAGCGCGGCCGCGATGATCACGCGCTGGCGCTGTCCGCCCGACAGCTGGTGCGGGTAGCGGCGCGCCAGGCGGGCCGGATCGGGAAGCCCGGTCTCGGCCATCAGCGCGATGGCGCGGTCGCGCGCCGCGGTCCGGCTCAGCCCGGCGCGCAGGCGCAGGATTTCCTCGATCTGCGCGCCGACGGCCAGGTGGTGGGTGAGAGACGACAGAGGGTTCTGCGGCGCCATCGCCGCGATGCGGCCGCGCAGGCCCGACCGGGCCACTGACCGCGCATCCGTCACGTCGATGCCTGCGACCGTCAACGTCCCGCCGGTGAACCGGCCGCCGTCGCGCAGATGGCCGAGCAGCGCACGCCCGAGCGTCGTCTTGCCGGAGCCGCTTTCGCCGACGATGCCGAGCGCGACGCCGGGGGCAAGGCCGAAACGCACGCGGTCCAGGACGGTGCGAAGCCCGCCATCCGCCATCTCGTAGCCGACGGAGAGATCGCGCGCATCGATCAGGGTCGTCGTGCTCATGCGCCGCCCCTCGCCGCTTCGAGCCCCAAAGCCTCGGCAACGCCTTCCGTCGCGACGTTGATGGCGATGACCAGCGAGGAGATCATGGCGGCCGGCGCCGCGACCAGCCATGGTTCCGTCCTCATCGAGGTCAGGCCGTCCCGGATCATCAGGCCCCAGTCGGGCGTCGGGGCCGAGATGCCGAGGCTGAGGAAGGACAGCGCCGAGACGAGCAGCAGCGCCGACGAGGACCGGAGCGCGAGCTCCACCGCGAGCAGTTCGGCCGCGTTCGGAAGCATCTCGCGCAGGATGATGGAGAACCCGGTCTCGCCGCGCAGGATCGCCGCCTTGACGAAGCCCTGCTCCATCAGGCCGAGCCCCTGCGCCCGGGCGGTGCGCACCACGCCCATGCTCATCAGAAGCGCAACGACGAGGACGAGCATCGGCAGCGACTGCCCGAAGCCGGCCACGAAGAGCGAGACGAAGAGGATCGAGGGCAGCGCCAGCTGCATGTCGACCAGCCGGCAGATCGCGTCGTCCACCCAGCCGCCGTAGCGGGCCGCCGCGAGCCCGGCGAGGCCGCCGCCGCCGACCGCCAGTGCGCCGGAGGCGAAAGCGACGAGCAGGGCCGTGCGGCCGCCATGCAGCAGCCGGGTCAGGAAATCGCGCCCGAGTTCATCCGTTCCGAGCAGATTGGTGCCGTCCGGCGGCATCAGCGGGAAGCCGATCATCGCATAGGGATCGGCAGGCGAGAGAAGCGGTGCGAAGACCGCCGCTCCAAGATGCAGGGCGACGACGGTCAGTGCGGTCACCGCCGCCGGCCGGCGCCCGAGCCGCAGCAGGGTCTCGTTCGTCATCCGCGCCTCCGCGGATCGAGCGCGAGCATGGACAGGTCGGCGGCGAGATTGGCCGCCACCACCACGGCGGCGGCGAGGATGGCGATCGCCTGGATGACCGGGGTCTCGCGCATGGTGACGGCGCGCACCATCTCCTGGCCGATGCCGGGATAGGCGAACAGCAGTTCGACCACGACGATCCCCGAGACCAGGGCGGCGGCATAGAGCGCGGCCGCCGTCAGCGCGGGAAGAATGGCCGCCGGCAGCGCATGGACGAGCACGATGCGCGCCTTGGGAATGCCGGCCAGGCGCAGCCGCTCCATCGCGTCGGACGCTAGCGTCTCGATCATGCCGGCCCGCAGGATCCGTGTCAGGTAGGCGACGGAGCCGATGACGACGGTGGCGACGGCCAGCGGAGCAGCGGCGAGCAGTTCGGAAAGCGGCGCCCGGGTGTTCGCGGTGACGGTCGCTGGAAAGATCGGCCAGGCGACGGAGAAGAGCATGACGAGGACCGTGCCGATCACGAATTCGGGAATCGAGTAGCCGACGATCGCAGCAGTCGAGACGGCGCCGTCGGCGGCCCGCCCGCGCCAGACTGCCGCGGCGATGCCCAGCACCAGGGCCAGCGGCAGGGCTATGGCCAGCGTCGCGCCGGCCAGAGCGAGGGAATTGCGGAACGGGTACCAGACGATGTCGGCGACCGGCGCGCCGGTGATCACGGTGGTGCCGAAGTCGAGCCGGGCCATGTCGCCGAGGAAGATGCCCAGCCGTTCCACGGCGGGCCTGTCGAGCCCCAGTTCCCGCCGTTTCTGCTCGAGGGCCTCGGGCGGCATGGCCGACAACTCGTCGGCCGTCAGCGTCATGTCCAGCGCATCGCCGGGCAGGACTTCGGTTGCGAGAAAGACGAAGCACGACAACAGGAGCATCGTCAGCCCCGACAGGAGAAGGCGGCGCAGGATCGCCCCGAAAAGCATCTTGGCCGCCTCCCGCCGCCGCTCAGGCCGTGGCCTGCTTCCAGATCCGCTCGTAGCGGACCGACCAGATCTGCGGGTGATAGGTCATGGCGCGGACGCTCTTGCGCTTCACCAGGAACGTATCGCCGCCAGCGGGAAGGATGGCCGGCACCTCCTCGAACAGGATCTGCTGCATGTCGGCATAGATGGCCTTGCGCTTGCCCGCCTCCGGCTCGACCATGGCCTTCTGGTACAGCGCCATGTAGCGGTCATGCGCCTCGCCCTGCCAGTGGCCGGATTCCACGTAGGCATGGCGCATCCGGAACAGGCTGATGCCGGGATTGCGGTTGCCCACCGCCGTCATCGCCAGCTTGTGGTACTTGCCCTTCGACAGGTCGGCCTCGCCGCTGCGGAACTGGATGTAGCCGTCGTTCGGACGCTCCTCGAGCGTCAGCGTGATTCCCGCCTCCTTCACCGACTGCTGCAGGACCTGGAAGTAGATGCCGGCCTCGGGCAGCTGCGGCGACCAGTAGAGCGTGCCGAGGTCGATGCCGTTCGGATGGCCGGCTTCCGCCAGCAGCGCCTTCGCCTTCGCGACGTCGCGGCCGCCGGGGCGGGGCACGAAGTTCGGATCGACCGCCATCAGGTGGCTGTCGTTGCCCACCCAGCCATACTTGCCGCCATAGGCGACGCGCACGATCGCCTCGCGGTCGATCGCATAGGCGAAGGCCTGGCGGACGCGCTTGTCCTCGAAGGGCGAGCCCGGATGCTTCGGCAGCTGGATGACGAAGGAATAGCCGCCCTGCTTGGTCTCGATGTCGAAGTCCGGGTCACTGGAAAGCTGGACCGCGGCGCGCGCGTCGATGTTCAGCACGGCGTCGAACTGGCCCGAACGGAGGCCGTTCAGCGCGGCCTCCTGCTGGCCCTCGCGGTTGTAGACTTCGAGGCGGTCGAGATAGGGCGTTCCCTGGTCCCAGTAGGACTCGAAGCGCTCCATGATCAGCGAGCGGTTGGGATCGCTCTCGACGATGCGGAAGGGACCCGAGCCGATGCCGTCCATGCCGATCGTCTCCACCGGGGCGGCAGGCATGATGACGCTGTTGTATTCGGCCAGGATGTAGGGGAACTCCGAATTGCCGGCATCGAGGAAGAAGCGCGCGACATATTTCGACACCGGCTCGATGCGGGTGATCTGGCGCGCGAAGGGCGCGTTCTGGCGGTGGTAGTCGAAGCTCGCGGCGACGTCGGCCGAGTCCATTTCCTTGCCGTTGTGGAACGACACGCCTTCGCGGATCGTCACATCCCAGACGGCGAGCGTGGAGTCGGCCGGCTCGATCTTCGTGGCGACCTCGAGCTGGACCTGAAGGTTCTCGTCGACCCAGGTCAGGCAGTTCCACTGCGCCCGGGTGTTGGCGTCGACGATGTAGTAGGGATGGCGCGAATTCGTGGCGTCGGCCGAGCGGCGGTTGGCGGAAAGCTGGGCGATGGCGAGCGTTCCGCCGCGCACCGGCGTCTCCTCCGCGAAGGCGAAGCGGGGAACGAGCGGCAGGGCGAGAGCGGCGCTGCCGGTTGCAAGCAGGGACCGGCGGGACAAGCGGACCATGGTTCACTCCTGTTCGGTGACGGGTTGTATAATTTAAAGTTATGCCTTATCTGGCGTCATGATCATTCCTAATATCGGTGTGTGAACCTGTCATGACGGATGAGGCGGAACGCGCCCAGGCGGGACGGCGAGAGGGCGGTGTGACGCTCGCGGGTCTGCGGTCCTTCGTCGCCGTGGCCGAGGCCAAGAGTTTTTCGCAGGCCGCGCAGGCGCTCGGCGTCAGCCAGCCGAACGTTTCGGTGCAGATCGCCGCGCTGGAGCAGATCTTCGGCATGCCGTTGCTGTCGCGACGGCCCCGGCTCGAACTGACCGAACCGGGCCGCGAGCTGTTCCACCGCGCGCGTCTGGTTCTCAGCCGCGTGCAGGAGCTCGACGCGGCCATGCACGACGTGCGCCGCCTCGAGCGGGGCCAGATCGCGATCGGCTTCTCGACCCCGCACTATGCCATGCCGCTCATCGCCCGCTTCGCGCAGGCGCATCCCTCGGTGCGGATCTCGACCCTGCTCGGAAACACGACGCAGCTCCTCGACCAGCTCGCGGACTGCCGGGTGGACGTCGCGATCATGTCGCTCACCTCACCGCACCCGCATTTCGCGTCGTTCCGCTTCGCCGCGCCGCGCCTCTGCCTCTGCCTGCCGAAGGAGCATCCCCTCGCGGCGTCGGATCACCTGAAGCCTGACGACATCCGGGATGCGCCGGTCGTGCTTCGCGAGCCCGGTTCGGTGACGCGAAGCGTCTTCGAGAGCGTGTGCGCGGCTGCCGGCGTGGAGCCGCAGATCCGGATGGTGGCCGGCAGCGGCGAGGCGGTGATCGAAGCGGTGCGGGCCGGATTCGGCCTCGGCGCGATCTTCGACGGCACGCTGGGATCCGACCCGGCGCTCGTCACGCGGCCCTTCGGCGAGACGCCGCGGGACAGCGGCGTCTATGTCGTCGCCGTCCAGGAATCGCTGGCCCTGCCTCCGGTCAGGGCGTTCACGAACCTCCTGCCTGACGGCGCCTCCACCCGTCCGGGCAGAGGGACCGATCGTCTCGATGAAGCGCGGGAGACGCGGTGAGGCAACGGCATCGCCGCGGGCCGGACCATCTTCGCGGAGGGTCCGCGCCGAGCACCGGCCAGGCATGCCGCGCCCCGTCCCGAACGTGCCGCCCGCGGTCCGATGCGCAACCGGCCTCAGGCCTTGCCGCGCGTGCGGCCACCCAGTACTCCCACCGCCAGCAGCAGACCGATCGAGACGAGGCCCAATCCCGCCATCTGGAGCGGTGTCGGCCATTCGCCCGCGACGGGAATGCCGATCAGGATGGCCGAGGCGGGCACCAGCGCCGGAAAGACGGCCGCACGCGCCGCACCGATCAGCCGAACCGCACTGGTGTAGGCGATGACGGACACGACACCGGTCAGAACGCCCTGTACGAGGATCTGCGTGGCGAGGGTCGTCACCGGCAGGCTGGCATAGTGATCGAACCCCTGGACGGCCAGCGCAACGGGCAGCATCACCAGCCCCGAAAGAATCGAGACCACCGCCGTGCCCGCGACGGGCGGCACCTGCCAGCCGCGCGACAGGAGGGTGAAGACGGCCCAGAGGACGCCGGCTGCAGCGAACATCGTGTCCCCCAGCAGAGCGAGACTTCCGCCCGAGAACAGGCTCGGCCCGGCGATGGACGCGATGCCCGCGATGATGACGGAGACACCGAAGATGCGGGCATGCGTTGGTCTGTCGGCGAGAAACACCGCCGCGAGCACCATGCTCAGCGCGGTCACCGTGGCCGGCTGGATCACGGCACCGTGCGCGAGCGGCGCGTGGAGATAGCCGCCGACACCGAAGAGGATGAACGGCGGGCCGGCGAGAAACGCCAGCAGGATGCTCCTCCCCGCCCCGATCGCCGCGACCTGGCGCCAGCCGACGAACAGCCAGGGGATCATCACCCCGGCCGCCGTCACGTATCGGAAGCTGGCGATGTCGACCGGGCTCAGCCCCCCGGCGATGCCCCGGCGGGCCAACGCGAGGTAGAGACCCCAGATCAGAGCTGCGAAAGCTCCAAGCGCCATGCCGCGACGAGCGGAAGAAGGAGCCGTCCTCGGTCGTGGGAAGCCGGCTCCGTCCGGAGGACCGTAAGCAATCTCTGACATGGCGGACTCCGGGCCGGTTCTGTGGTCGGAACGTGACGGTCTGCCGACGGCCGCGGTCGAGCGGCGCACCCAGGCGGAACCCCTCGCCTGTCGGCGGGACGGAAGGCGGCGGATCTGGACCGCTCGCGCCGCGCAGGATCGGATCCGGTGCCGGCAGGCGACGGCCCGGCATCGGGACCCTCGGAGGCGAGGGGCGGGGAAGTGGCGCCGTCCCCGCCCGAGCCTCGTCAGGCAGCGGCTTGAGTCCGGATCGCCTTCAGCGCATCCAGCGCCTGCTGCGGATCGAGCCGGCGGCGATAGTCGGGCTCCACGAAAGCCGCCGCGATGACCCCGCCTCTGGCGACCACGAAGGTCGCGGGCATCGGCAGCGCCCAGGTGCCATCGCCGTTCCGGTCGGGCAGGGCATGGCCCGCCTTCTCGTAGAAGGGCCGCACCGCATCCGAAAGAAGGAAGCGGATTCCAAGCGCAGAGGCCAGTTCGCCGCCGACGTCCGAGAGCACGGCGAAGGACAGGTCGTTCTTTTCGGCCGTGGTCAGCGCATGGTCGGGAAGTTCGGGCGTCACCGCCACGAGTTCGGCGCCGGCACCGTGGATATCGGTCAGCACCGCCTGATAGGCCCGGAGTTCGAGGTTGCAATAGGGGCACCATCCGCCGCGATAGAAGGTGACGATCACCGGCTTCTCAGCGGCGAGCGCCGCCAGATCGAAGGCGGCGCGATGCTGATCGACCAGGTTGGTGGCCACGGGCAACATGTCGCCGGCTCGGGCGGTGCGGTCGAGAATGCCGGTCCCGCGCAGGTCTTCGATGTCCCCTGCGATCAGGCGGGCGATGGTCTCGCCGACGCGACTTTCCCAGCCGGTGCGGAAAGCGTCGAGTTCGGACTGGAGGGGCATGGCGATGTCCTTCTGCAGCGTGTCCGAAACCCGGTTCACTCGGCCGCCGCGAGCCGGTCCGGCAACGCAGGCGCGGCGGGGAAATCGACCGGCACCCGCGTGGTGCCGTGGAGGTAGTTGGTGACGGTCTTGTCGCCGATCGCCACGATCGCGTCGACGAGGTTCTCCTTCGTCCAGCCGGCCGCGAAGAACGCCTCGACGAGCTTCTCGTCGGCATGCCCGCGGTTCTCGACGATGTTCAGGGTCAGGCGCGCGAGCGCGTCGAGCTTGGCGTCGAACGAGGCGCGGCCCATGCGGATTTCGAGGATCTGCTCCGGCTTGAAGCCGACCATGCCGCCGATGACGGTGTGGGCGGCGAGGCAGTATTCGCAGTCGTTCGCCTGGCTGACGACGAGGTTGACCACCTCCCGGGCCTTGCCGTTGATCGACGACCGGGCGTCCTGGAAGGCGAGGTAACTGGCCAGCGCATGCTCGGAGTGGGCAAGCGTCGCGTAGAGGTTCGGCACGATGCCGAGCTTGCCCCTCAGCCTGTCGAAGATCGCCTGGTTGGCGGGCGACACGTCCTCGCGGGCCGGCACGTTGATCATGGTCATGGATGTCTCTCCTTGAAGCGAAGCGGACGTGGTTTCATCCCGTCGTCCGTGCCGCCAGAGATGCCCCATTCGCGTACCTCGAATAAGTCGGCTTGTTCTGATCTCATTTATTTGCATGATGCATGAATGACCGACATCCTCGGCCTGTTCCGAACCTTCGTGCGGACCGTCGAAGCCGGGTCGTTCACGGCCGTCGCGCGGGATCTGAACACGTCCCAGCCGACGGTCTCGCGGCAGATTGCAGTTCTGGAAGACCATCTCGGTTGCGTCCTACTGCAGCGGACCACGCGCGTGCTCACGCTGACCGATGATGGCCGGACCTTCTACGCCCATGCTCGCCGGACGCTGGAAGCTGCGGCGGAGGCCGAGAGTGCGGTCGGGCGCAGGAAGGGAAAGCCGACTGGCGTTCTCCGGCTCGCCTGTGCCGGTGTGTTCGGGCGGCTGCACGTCATTCCGCGCCTGCCGCGGTTCCGGGCGCGCTATCCCGAGGTGGAGATCGCCCTGCACATGACGGACGGGTTCACCGACCTCGTGGAAGAGGGCATCGACCTCGCGATCCGGGTCGGCGAAAGCAGGGACGGCTCGATCGTCGCCCGGCGGATCGGCACCACCCGCCGCGTCGTCGTGGCGACGCCGGGCTATCTCGCGAAACATGGAACCCCGACGCGGCCCGAGGACCTCGATGCCCACCACTGCATCGTCTACGACCGGTTGCTCACCGGGGCGGCCTGGACATTCGTGACGTCGGCCGGCGACGTGACCGTGCCGGTCTCGGGTCCGATCCATGTGAACAACACCGAGGCCGTGCGTGCGGCGGTGCTGGAAGGGCTGGGCATCGGCTATGTCCCGCTCTGGCACTTCGTCGACGGAGAGATCGAGAGCGGACGTCTCGCCGTCCTGCTGCGCGACTTCGAACCGCCGCCGCAGCCCATCAGCGCCATCTACCCCACCCGACGCTTCCTCGCCCCGAAGGTCCGCGCCGCCATCGACTTCTTCGCCGCCGAATTCGACCTCGATCCGCGGCTGCGGATCGGAGACGTGTGACCGCCGCGGCAAGGAGAGGCGCTCGCCTGCCGATCCGACGGCTGCTGTCAGCCGGTGCTGCAGTGGGGAAATCGAGGAAGACGCAGGCAGATGTTCACCCCCACCCGCCGAAGCGGCGTTCCGACGACCGTCCCTTCCTCCCGCCGACCTGCAGGGCGACTGGAACCCAAGTCGAAAATTAGCATTTGCTCATCTAGTGCGCTCATCGAGGGGGAAACCATGCGACTCGTTCCCGCCATCTTCACCAGTCTCGCCGTTTTCGTGGGACTCTCCGGCACGGGCTTCCTGTACTCGCTCTTCGTTCCACGTCCCGCTGCCGTTCGCATCTGGGTGCCCGCGGAAAGCGCCGCCGGACCCGCGATCGTGGAGGCCGCCGCCGCCCAGCCGGCGCCCCCGACCTTGCAGAGGCGCGTGAACGAACCGACGGGAAACATCGGAACGAGGCCGCGGGATGCGACTGCCGACGGGACGACCCGAGACACGCTTCCGGCGGAGCAGGTCGACGATGTCGCGACGGCATCGCTCACCAGCGATGTCGATACCGCCCCGGCGTCCATGATCGAGACGCCGCGTCGCACCGCTCACGTCCAGTGGTGCCTGGAGCGGTACCGGTCGTATCGGATCGACAGCAACAGCTACACTGCCCACAGCGGAGAGAGCCGGACATGCGTCTCCCCCTATACGGCAGGTTTCTCGGTTTCTCCGGAGGCGAGTCGCCCCCGAAGCGAGACCTCGGGCCGGTCGGCAGCCGGCAGTATTTCACCGCATGTCCGATCCTGCCTGGACCGCTACCGGTCCTACCGGCCTTCCGACAACTCCTATCAGCCCTACGGCGGCGGGCCGCGACGCCAGTGCAGGTAGCACAGGTCTCGGCCAGAATTTCCAGGGCGCGCCTGCACGGGGGGACGCGGTAGTCCTGCCCTGCCTTCATGCGCGCGGCGGCGACCGTCCAGCGGGTCCGCTCCAGGTCCACTTCGTCCCACGCCAGTACCGGAGCGCCGGAGTGCCGGAATCCGGCAAAGCGGACGCAGCCCCGTTGAAGAAATCAACTCGTGATTGTCGCTTCTGCTTCACAAGCTCAAGGCAGCATGTCATCCATGTTGCGGGGCAGGCCAAGGTAAACTGCGGCCACATGAACAAGACAATTGGATCAGCGCGGGGGCCCCGTGAGCGATGTCGTTCGTCAATCAGGTCGGGCAATCGACGCTGCTTTCGAGCAGGACCAGGGACGTGTCCGGTCTGATGAGCTTGCGGCGTGAGGCCCCCGGGACCAGGCGCGGCACCGATCTTCCACGCTGCCGAGTTTGCTCCAGCGGACGGTCACGGGCTGTCGGCCGGTTGAGGCAGTCCACCGCAGCATCATCTGAACGGGAGCCTGTTGATATGGTCACGCTCGATTACGGCGGTGTCGTTCGAGTTCGACGCTGCAGCAATCCGACGCGCATCAACAGAGGTCACGAGTGATGCGCTTCATCCACGCCATTTGGGCCGCCGCTGCCATAGCATTGGCACCCGGTCTTTCGGGTTGTGATGCACTCGGTTTCGGCAGCTGGACCTGGCATCAGCGCCTCGTCCTGGAAGTCGATACGCCGCGTGGCTTCGTCAGCGGTGGCAGCGTGATTGCAGTCAGGGCAGACCGCGGACCAAAGTGGTTGCCAGGCGAAGGCCGAGGCGGGATGGGCACCAGCGCTCGAGGCGAGGCTTCTTTCGTTGAAGTAGCGCCGGGAAAGTACCTCTTCGCTGTGTTGCATGGCAATCGCGAGGCGGAGTTGGCGTTGGTGCTGTTCTTCCCGGAGCCGGCTCCAGACACGTTCGAACGGGCGCGGAGACTTGAGGATATGCGAGGTATTCGCGAAGTTCCACGAGAACGATTTCCACGCCTGGTGACGTTCGACGATATCAACGATCCTACGACTGCACGAAAAGTCGACCCCGCCAATCTTGCAGCGACCTTTGGATCTGGAGTGGCGCTCAGGGGCATTACGCTTGAATTGACCGGGGAGGCTGTGACCAGGGGAAGAATCGACCGGTTACTACCATGGCTGAGCAACTACTATGGCCGGAAGTTGGATGGGCGGAGATTCGAAACAATCAGAGCCGAGAATAGGGTTGCCAATTCGCTGAGCGCCGGCAGTTTCGACACGGAGAAGTAGTGATGTCGATATCGAGAGACCTCTTCGTCTCAATCCTGTCGATGGCTTCTTACAATCGCGGCTATGGCGAAGGAATTTAGGGTCTCGGCGTGTGTTATCGGGAGGCCGCAGCTTCGATCCCGAAGAGACTTGAGCAGGCCTTCAGCCCCGCCCTCGTTATCGCAGCGAAGCTGAACAAGCGCCCGGATCAGCTGGAGCTGCCGTTACGACCAGATGTGTGGTCGGCCGAGCTCTATGGTGCATATGCCGGCCTCCGGCCGCTCGGCAAGAAGCGACACTTTCCGCCGACCGGAGGCAACTGAGGTGGCCAATAGGGGAACGCAGGGGCCAGTCAGGCGGATTCGCAGAAAGAGCGACTATTTCAACTGGTTGCGCCAGGAAGTGGCGGACAGAGAGGGATTCGAACCCTCGATACGGTTTCCCGTATACACGCGTTCCAGGCGTGCGCCTTCAACCACTCGGCCACCTGTCCATGCAAGCCCCGTCGCAAGACGACGAGGACGCGCGGCTCATCTAGTCGATATCGGCCGCGATGCCAAGCCGTCTTTCATGTTTCCGTCATCGGACGCCCGGCCAGGGCCAGGCTGGCGCAGGGCAGGACCTTCAGCGGTGACGGAAGTTGGGGCTGCGCTTTTCCACGAAGGCGGTCATGCCCTCGGTCTGGTCGTCGAAGGCGAAGAGCGAGTGGAACATGCGGCGCTCGTAGAGCAGGCCCTCGGCCAGCGTCGTCTCGTAGGAGCGGTTGACGGCGTCCTTGACCATCATGACGGCCGGCAGCGAGAAGGAGGCGATCTTGGCGGCGGCCTTCAGCGTCTCCTCCATCAGGTCGGCGACGGGCACGACGCGCGAGACGAGGCCGCAGCGCTCGGCCTCGGCGGCATCCATCATGCGCCCCGTCAGGCACATGTCCATCGCCTTCGACTTGCCGACGAAGCGGGTGAGCCGCTGCGAGCCGCCCATGCCCGGCATGACGCCGAGCGTGATCTCGGGCTGGCCGAACTTGGCGTTGTCGGCGGCGATGATGAAGTCGCACATCATGGCCAGTTCGCATCCGCCGCCGAGCGCATAGCCGGCGACCGCGGCGATGATGGGCTTGCGCACGCGGGTCATCTCCTCCCAGCCGCCGAAGAAATCGCTCATGAAGGCGTCGATGTAGTCCATCGACTGCATCTGCTTGATGTCGGCGCCGGCCGCGAAGGCCTTCTCCGAGCCGGTGACGACGATCGCGCCGATGCCCGCATCCTGCTGGAAGACCTTCAGGGCCGCCACCATCTCGGCCATCACCGTCGTGTTCAGCGCGTTCAGCGCCTTGGGGCGGTTGAGCGTGATCAGCCCGACGCGCGAGCGGGTCTCCACGATGATCGTTTCATAGGCCATGGACGTCCTCCGAAGCTTTGTCCGCTCCGGATTATCTAACGCTGGCAGGCGGGGCAATAGAAAGTGGAGCGGCCGGACTGCACCATGCGGTGCACGACCCCTGTGCAGCCGGGCTTGCGGCAGGCCTCGCCCTCGCGGTCGTAGACGGCGAAGGTGTGCTGGAAATAGCCGAGCGAGCCGTCCGCTTGGACATAGTCGCGCAGCGACGACCCGCCGGCCGCGATCGCGTCGGCGATGACCTCGCGGATCGCGATGGCGAGAGCCTCTGCCGATTTCGTCGGTCGACCCGTTGCAGTGGCGAGCGTCCCGGCAGCGCGGCGCGGCGACAGGCCGGCGCGCCACAGGGCCTCGCAGACATAGATGTTGCCCAGCCCCGCAATCAGCCGCTGGTCGAGCAGGGCGGCCTTCAGCGGGGTCCGCCTGTCACGAAAGAGGGTCGCGAGCAAGGCGCCGGAGAGTTCGTTGCCCGTCGGCTCGACGCCCAGGCCAGACAGGGCCGGATGTTCGGCCAGCGCGCCCGGCTCGGCGAACAGCATGAAGCCGAAGCGGCGCGGGTCGTTGAAGATCGCGCGGCTCGGCTCGCCGGCCGGGCTCTCGAGGTGGAACACCGCGTGGTCGTGGGCGGCGAGCTTGGAGCGCTCGTGGTGGAAGACGCCGGGCGTAGCCGTGTCCGGCCCGCGCTCGATGCGCCAGGAACCGGACATGCCGAGATGGCTGATCAGTGCCAACCCGTCGTCGAGATGGGCGACGAGATATTTGGCGCGCCGCGACAGGGCCTCGATGCGGCGACCCGTCAGCCGCGCCGCGAAATCGTCCGGAAAGGGAAAGCGCAGGTCGGGGCGGCGCTGCTCGACGGCGACGAGGCGCGCACCCTCCATCGTGCCCGCAAGGCCGCGGCGGACGGTTTCGACCTCGGGCAATTCAGGCATGGTCTGCGCGACCCGCCAGGAAGGAGCGGCCATGGGCGCCGGGCGGCAGGCCCAGATGCGCGGCCACTGCTTCTCCGATGTCGGCAAAGGTTTCGCGGATTCCGGCCGAGCCGGCGGCAAGACCGGGTCCGGTCGCCAGCACGGGCACGCGCTCCCGGGTGTGTTCGGTGCCGCGCCAGGTCGGGTCGCAGCCATGATCGGCGGTCAGGACGAGCAAATCCCCCTGCCGCAGCCGCGCCAGCGCCTCGGGCAGGCGGCGATCGAAGGCCTCGAGCGCCGCGGCATAGCCCGCGACGTCGCGGCGGTGGCCGAAACTGGAATCGAAGTCGACGAAATTGGCGAAGACGAGGTCGCCGTCGCCGGCGTCCGCCATGGCGCCGAGCGCCGCGTCGAACATCGCCATGTTGTCGGGCGCCTTGCGCACCTCCGTCACGCCTTGATGGGCGAAGATGTCGCCGATCTTGCCTACCGCGATGACCTTGCGGCCGGCGGCCACGGCGCGGTCGAGCAGCGTCGGTTCGGCCGGGGGCACGGCATAGTCCTTGCGGTTTGCGGTACGCACGAAGTCGGCGGCGCTCTCGCCGACGAAGGGGCGCGCGATCACGCGGCCGATGGTCAGAGGATCGACGAGCCGGCGCACGATCCCGCAGAGGTCGTAGAGCCGCTCCAGCCCGAAATGCGTCTCGTGCGCGGCGATCTGGAAGACCGAGTCGGCGGAGGTGTAGCAGATCGGCTTGCCGGTGCGGATGTGTTCCTCGCCCAGCCGGGCGATGATCTCGGTGCCGGAGGCGTGACAGTCGCCGAGAATGCCGGGCAACCCCGCCTCGCGGATGATTGCCTCCGTCAGGTCCGGCGGAAAGGAGGGCACCGTGTCGGGAAAATAGCCCCAGTCGAAGGGTACAGGCACACCGGCGATCTCCCAGTGACCCGACGGCGTGTCCTTGCCGCTCGACACCTCCTGCGCCGCGGCGAAGATGCCTTCGGGTCGCGGTCGCTGCATGCCCGCCGGCCAGGCGCCGGTGGCCAGCAGGGCCGCCTCGCCGAGCCCCAGCGCCATCATGTTCGGCAGTTCCAGGGGACCGGCCCGCACGCCTTCGCTGTCGGCCATGCCGCGGGCCGCGGCAGCGGCGATGTGCCCGAACGTGTCGGAGCCCTCGTCGCCGAAGCGGGCCGCATCGGGCGCCCCGCCGATGCCGAAGGAGTCCAGGACGAAGAGGAAGGCGCGCGCCATGCGAAGGTCCAACATGCGGGAGGCAATGCGCAGAGATAGGAAGGTTGCGCGCCGTTGGCAATTCGGAAACCAAACCGCAAGATTAGGGCTGCATGATGGGTCGGGGAAGGCGGGGGGCGACGATCATGGACTTCAGGACGGCAGGCACGGTCGCCGGCGCTGCCCTGGCGCTCATCCTTTGGGGGCACGCCGCCGCGGCGCAGACCGCCGAATCCATGTCGATCCTGCGGATCGGCATGGTGGCGCAGCCGCCGGCGGGCGACCGGATCGAAGGCGCCGTGCTGATCGAGAAGGCATTCTCGGATGCGATCGGCCTGCCGGCGCAGATATTCGTCGCCCGCGACTACGCGGCGCTGATCGACGCCCAGTCGCGGCGCCGGATCGACTACGGCGTCTATTCCGCGACCGCCTATGCCACGGCCCAGCGCGTCTGCGGCTGCGTCGAGGCGATCGCGGCGCCGGTCGGGGCAGACGGTTCGACGGGCATGCGTGCGGTTCTGATCCGTCGCGAAGGCGGCACGACCGGAGCCGTCGCGATCGTGCCCGGCGACGCCGCGCACTGGCTGGCGGTCGGGCGGCCTGCCATGGCGGCGGGAGAGCGGACCATCGAGGTCGCATCCGTCTCGGAGGCGGAAGACATGCTGTTGTCGGGGGAAGCCGACGGGATGATCGGCTGGGTTCCCTTCCGGCCCGGCGCGCCGCTCGCGGGCGGCACCCTTTCCCGGCTGGCGGCAGCCGGGATCCCGGAGGGCGACCTCCGGGTCGTCTGGCAGTCCGAGACGCTCCGGTACGGCCCGCATGCGGTCCGACCCGATCTGCCGGCCGCCACGCGGGCTGCTCTCGTCCGGTTCCTGACCGGCCTCCGCGACACCCAGCCGGACGTGCTCATGCATCTGGAACCGGCGCGGCAGGGCGGTTTCGTGCGGGCCTCCGACGACGACTACGCGGCAGCCCGGGCGATGGTCGACCGGATCGCGGAGGCCAAGCCTCGCTGAACGCCGGTCAGCAGTCGTTGCACGTCACCTTCTGGCTCATGCGCGGACGCAGGTAGTAGCGGTCGCTCATGTCGAGCTTGTCGAAGGAGGACGCCATGCCGAAGGCCGCGTCGCCGCCCGCGCTCCAGACCAGGACCGGCGTGTACTCGAGCGACGCCTCCGCGCGGATCAGGAAGGAGTTGCGGATCATCAGCTTGTCCGGGACCGACGTGATGGCCGAGCCGGCCGCCAGATAGGTGCTGGCCGTGCCGTTCACCAGCTTGCGCGACCAGGCCACCTTGGCCTTCGGCGAGTTCTCGTCGGAGATCTCGATCGCGGTGACGTAGATCGAGGGATCGCTGCGGTCGTAGGGCTGGATCACGGCCTCGCCGATCCGCATGATCGCGTCCAGGTCCGCCTTGTTGAGGGACTGCTGCTGGGTCACGAGGTCGCCGACGATGATGGCGATGCGTCCGGTCTTCTTGCTGACTTCAAGGCCCTGCGACAACTCCATCGTCATGAAGTAGGTGACGAGCAGGATCGGTGCCGCGAAAGCGAACTCGATCGCGGCGACGCCCTTGCGGTCCCGGCCGAGCCTGGCCAGGTGCCCGCGGATGCGGCACAGGATCCCACCGGGCCGCGCCGGGGCGGCATTGCCGACGATCGTGCCTCCCTTGTCGCTCGTCATGGGTCCCGCCTCAGTCATCGAACGGCTCGTTCTGCCACGTGACGGTGGCGAACTGCAGCGTATAGCCGTCACCGATGTTGGACATCGACTGGCGCATCACGTCGGTCATCACCGGCCAGCGGTAGAAGATGCGCAGGGTGTTCTTGCTGAGCGACGGCCCCGGATCCACCTCGAAGTCGCTGGTGTCGATGTCGCCGCCGGCGGTATACTTGATGCGGAGCTTGGCTGCTTCCTCGAACGTATCGAACTGGCGCAGGTCCACCTCCAGCCCCGGACAGCCCGACGCCACGATGATGTCGAGATCCGCGCAGATCAGGGCCTTGAGCTTGGTCTCGTCGACGTCTGCCGGCTTGAGCTGGCCCGTGCGGAACTGCCTGGCGATGTTGTCGGCGGCGTTGACCAGAACCTGCTGGCCGGCGAAGGAGACGCTGCTCTCGAGGATCGCGAAGACCAGCATCGAGAACGGCAGCGCCAGCGCCACGAACTCGATCGCCATTGCGCCGTTCTCGTCGCGGACGAAGCGGACGAGGCGCCGGTCGCGGCTCCCGGCGTCCGGCTTTCCCCTGCGAAACGAAACCCACTCTTTCATGGCCGAAACCTGCTGACCCTTTGCAGTCGGTCATGACGATAGTGCAGGGCCGTTGACTTCCCGTTCTCCCGCAGCATCGATTTGCAGCGGCTCCGTTAGGGATTTCTTCACCCGCCGGCCGGGACGTCTCAGTTGCTGACGTTCAGTTCGGCCTCCGAGGTGCGCTCCGCGTCGCTCTTGTAGGCGCCCTCGCAGTAGGGCGTGCACGAGAGCGTCTGAACCTCGGAACGGCGGTAGATGCGGACCGACTTCGCGTCCTGGCGGCTGACGAAGATCTGCTCGTCGACGATCGGCGTGCCGGTCTCGTCCATCACGACGAGGTTCGTCACCCCGAAACCCTTTCCGGTGAGGATGATGGTCGTGGCATCCTGAACGGACGCATCCGCGATCTCGGGATTTCCCACCACGATCGTGTCGGCGGGCCGTGCCAGCTTCACGATCTTGGCCTCGTTCATCAGGATCGGGATACCTCCCTCGGCGCGGGCCGGTCCACCGGTCAGAGCGGCAGCCGCCAGGCAAGCGGCGGCCGCGCCCAGCGAAAGCAAGTTGATCCGCGCCATGACAGGACTCCGACCCCACGATGTTTAGCGGATCATGAAGGCGATTGGTGAATCCAAGGTTAAGTCGCCTTGCGCCGGAGAGCCTGCGGGTCCCGCGATCTACGCGCCTGTGCTTGCGGCCTGCAGGCCACGGCACGCCTGCAGGGCACAGGGTCCTTCGTCGGACATTAACCATCCCGCAGCATCGCAAGCATTAGGAAACCGGTAATTCTGTTTCTTAAGCCGATCGAAATGCCTCCCTCTTAGTGTTGGGACATCCGATCAACACGGCAAGAACGTTGACGGTTTCGCTGTAAACACGTGGAGTAGGAGCTCTCGAATGTCCAAGCTTTTTGCACGCTTCCTGAAGAACGAATCCGGTGCGACCGCCATCGAGTACGGCCTCATCGCCGCCCTCATCGCCGTCGCCATCATGGCCGGCGCGGGCGCCCTCGGCACCTCGCTCGACTCGAAGTTCCAGACCATCTCGGAGACGGTGAGCGGCGCTGGCGGCTGATCCCGCATCGCAAGAGCGGTGGTTTACGAAGGGGCCGCTCCGGAAGGAGTGGCCCTTTTGCTTGCGCGACGTCGGTTGGCGAAGTCTTCACCGACCGATGCAAGAGTGTAGCGCGCCCGCGAGTGGCCTGAAGGAAACGCAAACATGCTCGAAGCCGCCATCTTCGTCGTCTTTCCGCTCTGCCTCGCCTTCGCGGCGGTGTCGGACCTGCTGTCGATGACCATCGCCAACCGCGTCTCGCTCATTCTCGTCGTCTCCTTCGCGATCATCGCGCCGCTGACCGGGATGGACTGGCAGACCTACGGCCTGCATTTTTCGGCCATGGCGCTGGTGCTCGCGGTCACCTTCGGGCTGTTCGCCATCGGCGGCATGGGTGGAGGCGACGCCAAGCTGCTCGCAGCGACGGCGCTCTGGATGGGGTTCGGCATGCCGCTCGCGACCTACGTGGTCCTGTCCGCTGCCTTCGGTGGCGCGCTGACGATCGCCATCCTGGCGTTCCGCAACTCGCCTCTCCGCTACATGGTCGCGAACAATCCGCTGCTGCGCAACATCGCGGATACGTCCGTCGGAATCCCCTACGGGATCGCGCTGGCCATGGGAGGCTTCGCCGCTTTCCCGCAATCCCCGCTGGCGGTCTGGGCCTTCGCCCGCATGGCCGGAGGCTGACGCGGACCACTCCGGCACCAGCCGGCGCTTAAGCCTAAATTAAGCACGACCGTAAGCTTTCCATTAACCGTAATTTGACGATTCCCCCCGCATTGTCCCGACCGGTGGACACATTCACCGGGTAAAGGTGCGGGTCGATGAATACTTCACGCTTGATCGTATTGGGCGTCGCGGCAGTCGCCGCCGGCGGCGCCGGATACATCGCCAAGAACATGGCGACCAAGCCGCCGGCGGAGATCGTGGCGGCCGCTCCGGTAAAGCCCTCCATTCCCCTCACCGAAGTCCTGATCCTGTCCGAGGACGTTCCGGCCGGGCAGCCGCTCGAGACCCAGATGCAGTGGCAGTCGTGGCCGGAGGCGGCGGTGACGGAGGGCTACATCCTCCGCAGCCAGGAGGCCGATGCGATCGAACTCCTGAAAGGGTCCGTCGCGCGGCTCACCATGTACAAGGGCGAGCCGGTCCGCCGCTCCAAGCTGATCGGGCAGGGGCAGAGCTTCATGTCGGCGATCCTGCCTTCCGGCAAGCGGGCGGTGGCGACGCAGATTTCGGCCGACACTTCCGCCGGCGGCTTCATCCTGCCGAACGATTTCGTCGACGTGATCATGACCCGGCGGACCGAAAACGGCGCCGCGCAAGGTTTCGTGACCGAGACGATCCTGAAGAACATCCGCGTGCTCGCCATCGATCAGATGATCGAGGAGAACGAGGAGGGAAAGCGCGTGAAGGTCGGCGAGACGGCCACGCTGGAACTCACGCCGCAGCAGTCCGAGATCATCACGGTCGCGCAGCAGATGGCCGACCGCCTGACGCTGGCCCTGCGGTCGATTACCGATGCCCAGGAACCGCCCTCCGACGATGCCGACTACCTTGTCTCGGGCACCGGCCGCAAGGGCACCGTCCGCCTGATCCGGTCGGGAGAGGTCACTGAAGTTGGAGCGCGCAAATGACGCCGCCTGATGGGAAGAGCAGGCCCGGCAGCAGCCGGGGCCGGACACTGGGGCTGCTCGCGGCAGTCGTCCTCTCGGCTGGCGCGATGCTGGCGGCCGCGGGGAGCGTACCGGCGGAGGCCGGCGACACCTCGGTCCGCTCGACGGCGGGCGCCCAGCGCGTCAAGCTCGGGCTCAACAAGTCGCTCGTCATCGACCTGCCGCAGGACGCCTACGACATCCTCGTCGCCAATCCGTCGGTCGCCGATGCCGTCACGCGCACGGCGCGCCGCATCTACCTCTTCGGCAAGCAGGTCGGCGAGACCAACATCTTCGTCTTCGGTGCCAATGGCGAGCAGATCGCCAATCTCGACCTCGCCATCGAGCGCGACGTCGCGGGGCTGGAGGAGTATCTCCAGCGCTTCGTTCCCAATTCGGACATCAAGGTCGAGCTTCTCAACGACAACGTCGTACTGTCGGGCACGGTCGAGACGCCGCTCGACGCCGCGCGCGCGGTCCAGCTGGCGAGGGCCTTCGTCACCGGCGGTGAAGCGACCACCGGCCAGTACGCGCAGACCGCCGCCGCGCCCACGGACGGCGGCGGCGTCGACATCAACAACCCCGATTCCGAACGCCAGCAGAGCGCGATCATCAATCTCCTGAAGATCGTCGGCGAGGACCAGGTCACGCTCAAGGTGACGGTCGCCGAGGTGAGCCGCATCGTGATGAAGCAGCTCGGCGTCAACATGATCACGTCCGGCACGTCCGACGGCATCTCCTGGAACACCTTCACCGACGGCATCTCCGGCCTCGGCAAGCAGATGTCGAGCTATCAGCTCAACGTCGGTGCGGCGCTCGGCTCCACCACGCTCAATTCCTACCTCAACGCCATGGAACAGGCGGGGGTGATGAAGACGCTCGCCGAGCCGACGCTGACGGCGATCTCGGGCGAGAAGGCGATCTTCAGGGTCGGCGGCGAGTTCAATCTGGTCACCGGGCAGGATGTCGACGAAGACGACAAGATCACCTACGAGGTCGAGAAGGTCGAGTATGGCATCGGCCTCGAGTTCCAGCCGACCGTCCTGTCGCCTGGCCGCATCAGCCTGAAGATCCGCACCTCGGTCTCCGAACCGACCACCGAGGGATCCGTCGCCATGGGCTCCGGCGGGCAGAACAACGGCACCAACATGATATCCATCCGAAAGCGGCTGGCCGACACCACCGTCGAGCTGCCGTCCGGCGGCTCCATGATGATCGCCGGGCTGGTGCGCGACGAGATCCGCCAGGTCTCGGCCGGCATCCCGGGCCTCACCAAGCTTCCCGTGCTGGGTACGCTCTTCCGCAGCCGCGACTTCGTCCGCAACGAGTCCGAGCTGGTGATCATCGTGACGCCCTATCTCGCACGGCCGGTGGCCCGGCAGCAGCTCGCGCGCCCCGACGACAACTTCAACGCGGCCAGCGACGGTGCCGGCATCTTCCTTGGACGCGTCAACCGCGTCTACGGCACCATGCAAACCGACAAGCCCAACGGCCGCTATCACGGCGTCGTCGGCTTCATCTACAAGTGATCCGGGGGACGGACCTCATGCGCAGCGCTCACTACCATGACCAGCCTCCCCTTGCACGGCCGGGCGCGGTCGCCCGCGCCGTCTTGCTGACGGTCATCGCGGCGGCCGCCCTCTCGGGTTGCGCCCGGCGCGACTCCATCGTGGTCGGTTCGGTGCCCGACGACTACCGCACCAACCATCCCATCGTCCTCGCGGAGCAGGAGGAGAAGATCGACCTGCCCGTGGGCGTCGGCGATCGGGCGATGTCGCGCATCCAGCGTGCGGCGCTCGAGGGGTACCTTGCACATTATGACGCGAGCACGGGTGCGCCGGTGACCATCCTCTACCCGGCGGGAAGCGCGAACGCGGTCGCCGCCAGTCTGGTCGCCGCCGACATCGCCCGCCACGTCCACCGCCGCGGCGTCGCGGCCGGACACGTCGTCTCGATGCCCTACGAAGCCGGCGCACCGGAGGCGAGCCCGCCGATCCGCGTCTCCTACCGGCGCATGAAGGCCAGCACCGGCCAGTGCGGGCGCTGGCCCGACGACCTCCTGAAGACGACGGAGAACAAGCACTACGCCAATTTCGGCTGCGCCTCGCAGAACAACCTCGCGGCCCAGATGGCCAATCCTGCCGACCTGCTCGGTCCCCGCGCGCCCGGCGACATCGACGCCGAGAACCGCGAAAGCGCGCTCGACGACTACAAGGCCCGTGAAGTCTCCGACAGCTTCCGAGAGAGCACGGAAGTCAACTACTGATCCGCCGACAGGGACCGCACGAGATGAGCAACCTTGCCTACAGTACAGATCCGATAGGAGCCGGCGGGGCCAGTCCGGAGGAAATCGCGCAGCTCAACGCGCTGCGCCCCATTCCGCGGATATCGATCCACGCCTTCTGCGAGACCGAAAGCGTCGCCAAGCCGATCGAACGCGCCGCCGAAGACCGGCGCATGTCGAAGGCCCACGTGCGCGTGGCCATGGGCGGGCTCGATGGTGCGCTCGGCCATTACGCGACCTCCCCGACGCCCAACCTGATCATCCTGGAATCGCGCGCCGAGCCGAAGGAGCTGCTGCACTCGCTGGAACGGCTGGCGGAGGTCTGCGATCCCTCGACCAAGGTCGTCATCGTCGGCCATTACAACGACGTCTGGCTGTACCGGGAGCTCCTCCGGTTCGGCATCTCGGAATACATCGTCGCGCCGGTCTCGCTCGCCGACATCATCGGAAACATCTCGCAGATCTTCGTCAATCCGGAGTCCGAGCCACTCGGCAAGACGATCGCCTTCGTCGGCGCCAAGGGCGGCGTCGGTTCCTCGACCATCGCGCACAACGTCGCCTGGACCATGTCGACGACCTTCTCCTCGGAGGTGGTCGTGGCCGATCTGGACCTGCCCTTCGGCACGGCCAACATGAACTTCGACCAGGACCCGGCCCAGGGAATCGCCGAGGCCGTGTTCTCGCCCGAGCGCATCGACGAGGTCTACCTCGACCGACTGCTCGCCCAGTGCGCGGAGCATCTGTCCCTGCTCGCCGCGCCGTCGACGCTGGACCGCGTCTACGACTTCGATCCCGACGCCTTCGCCCAGATCATCGACACCGCGCAGCGCAGCGCGCCGCTCCTCGTCCTCGACGTGCCGCACGTCTGGAACGGCTGGACCCGCAACACGCTGGTCGAGGCCGACGAGGTGGTGATCACCGCGACGCCGGAACTCGCCAACCTGCGCAACACGAAGAACCTCGTCGACACGCTGCGCAAGCTGCGCCCGAACGACAAGCTGCCGCACCTGATCATCAACCAGGCGGGCGTTCCAAAGCGTCCGGAGATCTCGCCGAACGACTTCACCGAGCCGCTCGGGCTGACGCCGCTGACGATCATCCCCTTCGAGCCGCAGTTCTTCGGGAATGCCGCCAACAACGGACGGATGCTCGGCGAAATGGACGCACAGCATGCCGTCGTCAAGGCGATAGCCGACATCGCGCACGTCGTCACGGGCCGCACCGAGATCAAGCCGCGGACCAAGCCCGGTCTGACGGGCATCCTCGAGAAGCTCAGGGCGAAGAAGAAGTAGTTCGAACTCGAGACTGGTAGCTGGGTCATGTTTGGAAAAAGAGGCAGCGACGGCGGCAACAGGACGGCGCCGGAGTTCCGCGGCGCCGCCACGGCGTCGGTCGCCGAGCGGGCGGCCCAGCCCATGCCTTCGCCGGCCATGGGACGGGCCGGCGAGCCGGCCCGCCGGATCATCGACGCCCCGCCGCTCGCTCAGGAACCGAAGAAGCCGGCCGCCCCGCGCGAACGCGGCGAAAACTACTACGACACCAAGAGCCAGGTGTTCTCGGCGCTCATCGACACGATAGACCTGTCGCAGCTCGCAAAGCTCGAGCCGGACAATGCGCGCGAGGAAATCCGCGACATCGTCAACGACATCATCGCGATCAAGAACTTCGCGATGTCGATCTCGGAGCAGGAAGAGCTGCTCGAGGACATCTGCAACGACGTTCTGGGCTACGGCCCGCTCGAGCCCCTGCTGGCGCGCGACGACATCGCCGACATCATGGTCAACGGGTCGAAGAACGTCTACATCGAAGTCGCCGGCAAGGTGGAACAGACGGGCATCCGGTTCCGCGACAACCAGCAGCTTCTCAACATCTGCCAGCGCATCGTGAGCCAGGTCGGCCGGCGTGTCGACGAATCGAGCCCGATCTGCGACGCCCGCCTGCCCGACGGTTCGCGCGTCAACGTCATCGCGCCGCCGCTCGCCATCGACGGCGCCGCCCTCACCATCCGCAAGTTCAAGAAGGACAAGCTGACCCTCGATCAGCTCGTCAGGTTCGGCGCGATCTCTCCCGAGGGCGCCGAGGTGCTCAAGATCATCGGCCGGGTGCGCTGCAACGTCGTCATCTCGGGCGGCACCGGCTCCGGAAAGACGACGCTGCTCAACTGCCTGACCAACTACATCGACCGCGACGAACGCATCATCACCTGCGAGGATTCCGCCGAACTGCAGCTGCAGCAGCCGCATGTGGTCCGCCTGGAGACGCGCCCGCCCAACCTGGAGGGCGAGGGGCAGATCACCATGACGGACCTCGTCAAGAACTGCCTGCGCATGCGTCCGGAGCGGATCATCGTCGGCGAGGTGCGCGGGCCGGAGGTGTTCGACCTGCTCCAGGCCATGAACACCGGCCATGACGGTTCGATGGGCACGATCCACTCCAACTCGCCGCGCGAGTGCCTGAACCGCATCGAATCGATGATCGCCATGGGCGGCTTCACGCTTCCGCAGAAGACGGTGCGCGAGATTATCGTGGGATCGGTGGACGTCATCATCCAGGCCGCGCGCCTGCGTGACGGTTCGCGCCGCATCACCCACGTCACCGAAGTGCTCGGCATGGAGGGTGACGTCATCATCACCCAGGACATCATCCTCTACAACATCATGGGCGAGGATGCGCACGGCAAGCTGGTCGGCAAGCATGTGTCGACGGGCGTCGGCCGGCCGCGCTTCTGGGACCGGGCCCGCTACTACAACGAAGAGGCCCGTCTCGCCAGCGCGCTCGAATCGATGGAAAGGCAGGCCGGCTGATGCCCGGTGGAGGAGCGTAGCGACATGTTCGGGCTCGACGTCACCGTCCTCGCCATGATCCTTCTCGCCGGCCTGTCCGCCGGCGCGGTGGCCTACGTGTTCATGTTCAACACGATCGCCAACGAGACCAAGGCAGGCAAGCGGCTCGAGACCATCAAGAAGGCCGAGACGGACAGGGCGGTGGTCAAGGCGTCGCGGGACCGCCTCGCCGAGGCGGCCAAGCGGCGAAAGTCGGTGCAGGATTCGCTGAAGGATCTGGACGAGAAGCAGAAGGCGAAGGACCGCAACATGCGGAAGCCTCCCCTGAAGCTGCAGATCAAGCAGGCTGGCATGACGGTCACGCTCGAGCGCTTCTATCTCTTCTCGGCGCTGTCGGGCCTCGCCTTCGCCGTCCTCGCCCTGCTGGGCGGTGCGCCGCTCTGGGCCGTTCCCGCCGCTGCCCTTGCCGGCGGCGTCGGCCTGCCGCGCTGGGTCATCGCCTTCATCAAGGCCCGCCGCATCAAGGCCTTCCTCGAGGAACTGCCCAACGCGCTGGACATCATCGTGCGGGCGGTCAAGTCGGGCCTCCCGATCAATGACGGCATCCGCCTGATCGCCAGCGAATCGCGGGAGCCGGTGCGCGGGGAGTTCCGGCGCATGGTCGAGGCGCAGCAGATCGGCATGTCGACGCCCGAGGCGGCGCTGCGGATGGCCGAGACCATGCCGTGCCCGGAAGCGGCCTTCTTCGGCATCGTCATCCAGATCCAGGCGCAGGCCGGCGGCAACCTGTCGGAGGCGCTGGGCAACCTGTCGCGCGTCCTGCGCGACCGCAAGCGGATGAAGGCCAAGGTGCAGGCGCTGTCCATGGAAGCGAAGGCTTCGGCCGCCATCATCGGCGCGCTGCCTTTCATCGTCGCCTTCCTCGTCTATCTCTCCAGCCCCAACTACATCATGCCGCTCTTCGTCACGAGCACCGGTCATCTGGTTCTCGGCGTTTCGCTGATCTGGATGGCGATCGGCATCTTCGTGATGAAGAAGATGATGAACTTCGATGTCTGATCGCGGGGAGGGCTGAGCATGTCCGAGCAAGTCGCCAAGGCGATCTTCGATCCGACCTTCCTGATCGCGCTGCTGGTGGCCGTGGCCGTCTTCGCGACCATCTTCACCGTCATGCCGGCTTTCGGCGGCAGCGAACTCAAGGCCCGCATGAAGTCCGTCGCGCTGGAGCGCGACGAACTCCGCGCCAAGCAGCGGGCGCGGCTCGCGGCCGACGCGGAACGCCGCCGCAAGGGACTTCGCGAGGAACAGTCGCATGGCATGCGCAGCATCGTCGAGCGCCTCGACCTGAAGCGGGCGCTCGCCGACGAATCGACGCTGGCGAAGCTGAAGATGGCGGGCTTCCGCGGACAGAACCCGCTCACCAAGTTCCTTTTCTTCCGGCTGGTGCTGCCCTTCGCCGGCCTCTTCCTCGGCGTGATCTACGTGTTCGTGCTCGACTCGTTGCCGGAGCAGCCGCTGTTCATCAAGGGCTTCGTGGTCGTGGTCTGCGCCTATGCAGGCTTCTACGCACCCGTCGTCTACGTCAACAACCAGGCGACCAAGCGAAAGCAGAACATCCAGAAGGCATGGCCGGACGCGCTCGACCTGATGCTCATCTGCGTGGAATCGGGCATGGCGATCGAAGCGGCCTTCCGCCGGGTGGCGGAGGAGATCGGCGCCCAGTCGGTCGAACTGGCGGAGGAGCTGGTCCTCACCAACGCGGAGCTCTCCTTCCTGCAGGAGCGTCGCATGGCCTACGAGAATCTTGCCAGCCGCACGGGCCTCGAGACGGTGAAAAGCGTCAGTCAGGCGCTGATCCAGGCGGAGCGTTACGGCACGCCGCTTGCGCATGCGCTGCGGGTACTGGCCCAGGAAAGCCGCGAGATGCGCATGAACGAGGCCGAGAAGAAGGCGGCTGCACTGCCGCCGAAGCTCACCGTGCCGATGATCCTGTTCTTCCTGCCGGTGCTCTTCGCCGTCATCCTCGGCCCGGCGATCATGCAGTTCAGCGAGCGCGGCGTGTTCGGCGACAAGAAGGAATCGAGTTCGTCCGAGTAGCGGGCCCCGGGCGCCTGGCGAGGCGTTTCACCCGCGCGGTCGGGCTACGGCGTGCGGCCCTGCCCCAGCTGCGTAAAGCCGTCTGCGACGCCTTCGCAAGATGCAGGAGAGCGACGGCGGCCCGGTGCCTCAGTTGGTGTCCTTCGATTCGTCGCGCTTGAGATCGCTCCACGCGTTCTGCTGGGCCAGCATGGAGCGGAGATAGGCGACGTTTGCCTCGGCCTGTTCCGGGGAGAGTTCCTGACGGGCAAGCGCCTCCGCCTCCTCGAAGCGGCCCTGGAGGCCGACCACCAGAGCGAGGTTCTGGCGGACGCGGCTGTCCGCACCGGGCTTGCCCGCTGCCGACCGCATGTAGGTCTCCGCGCTGCGCAGGTCGCCCTCGAGCACGTAGGACATCCCGAGGTTCGACAGGACCGACGGCTCGTCCGGCTTCATGTCGAGGGCGCGACGGTAGAGCGCGCGCGCATCGGCCGACCTGCCGAGCTGGTCGAGGATCGCTGCCTCGGCCGAAACCAGTTTCCAGTCCGGGTACTCGGGCGTCTGCGCCCGCCTGACCGCGTCGAGCGCGGGCTCGAGCTGCCCGGCCGCGGCCAGCGCCTTGCCGTAGGCGGCGAGGACCTGCCGATCGGCGGGATGCTCGATCGCCAGCTTGCGCATCACCGCAAGCGACTGGTCCGTCCGTCCGCCCATCTGCAGGACTTCGGCGTAGCGGAGGCCGAGGGTCTTGTCGGCGGGATTCCGGGTGTAGCTCTTGCCAAGCTGGTCGGCCGCACGGGCCAGTTCGCCGGCCGACATCTCGGCGACCGGCTTGCCCTGGGAGCGATTGACCGAACCGGTGGTCATGCGCGAATTGGCGCAGCCGCCAAGCGCCAGCGCGAGGACCAACCCCAGCGCCGCCGTGCGCCAAAGCCCCGCGGTTGCGTTCCGGTCGCGTTTGGTCATCATGCCGCCTTCTCCGTCGTCGGCGCCGCGGGCGGCGCTCAGTCGGGGAAAGAAGTATTCCGTTAACCCTAACGGTTGGTTAAGCAGCCGGCCGTGCGCAGCAGGAGATATCCGGATGCCCGTGCAACTCGTCGACGCTCCGAGCCCGACGTCGAAGCCGATCCACCCGGTCGCGAAAGGCCGGCTCGACGAGGCCGGGCTGCCGCCCGCCGCGCTGGCCTGGGCGCGGGCGAACGACTTCTCCGGACAGCCCGGGCGCGTTCTCGTGCTTCCCGGAGCCGACGGTGCAGTCGCCGGCGCGCTTTTCGGCATGCCGGACAAGGACGCCGGTTTCGCCCGGCTCGCGCCGGGCGCACTCGCCCGAGACCTTCCGGAGGGCGACTGGCATTTCGCCGCGCCGCTCGCCCACCCGACCCAGGCGGCGATCGGGCTGATGCTCGGCGGCTATCGCTTCACCCGCTATTCCGGCAAGGCGGGCAACGTGCTGAGCGTCGCGGTGCCGGAAGGTGCCGACGGCGAACGGGCGCGTCGCATCGCGGACGCAGTCTGCATGACGCGCGATCTGGTCAACACGCCCACGAACGATCTCGGCCCCGCCGCGCTGGAAGAGGCCGTGCGGACGGTGGCGCAGCGGCGCGGCGCGGCGGTCGAGGCGATCGTCGGCGACGATCTCCTGGCGCGGAATTTTCCGATGATCCACGCGGTGGGGCGGGCCTCGACCGACGCGCCGCGCCTGATCGACATGACGTGGGGACGCGCGGACGCGCCGAAGGTCACACTGGTCGGCAAGGGAGTCTGCTTCGACACCGGCGGGCTCGACATCAAGCCTTCGAGCAGCATGCTGCTGATGAAGAAGGACATGGGCGGTGCCGCCAGCGTGCTCGGGCTTGCAGACATGATCATGGCGGCCGGTCTCGCTGTGCGGCTGCGCGTGCTGATCCCGGCGGTGGAGAATTCGATCGCCGGCAACGCCTTCCGGCCCGGGGACGTGCTGAAGAGCCGCAAGGGCCCGACGGTGGAGATCGGCAACACCGACGCCGAGGGCCGGCTGGTGCTGGCCGACGCACTCGCGCTCGCCGACGAGGAGGCGCCGGAGCTGATGGTCGACATGGCGACGCTGACGGGCGCGGCCCGCGTCGCGGTCGGCCCCGACATCGCGCCCTTCTACACCGCCGACGACGCGCTGGCCGCGGAGATCGCCACGGCCGCGCTGGAGGCGGGCGATCCGGTCTGGCGTATGCCGCTCTGGGCGCCCTACGACGAGAAGCTCGCTTCGAAGGTGGCCGATTTCAACAATGTCACCAGCGACGGCTTCGCCGGCTCGATCACCGCGGCGCTGTTCCTGCAGCGCTTCGTCGAGAGGGCGAAGGCCTGGACCCACTTCGACATCTTCGCCTGGAATCCGGTTGCGCGCCCGCATGCTCCGGCGGGCGGCGAAGCGCAGGCGATCCGGGCGCTGGAGCATCTGCTGGCGGCGCGCTACGGCGGCTGAGCAGAGAGCCACTGGAACTTTCCCCGCCCGGAATGATACGGTTCCGGAACGGAGAAGAGCGCGATGGCGGTTCATCTGAGACCGGGCGAGGCCCTGCGCCTGTGGCAGGACGTCGCCGTGACGGAAGCCCGCGCGGGGCGGCCGGACCTGTCGATGCGGCAGGCCGCCGTCCTGCTGACGATCTATCTCGACCCGCCGCCGCACACGATCCGCGGGCTGGCCGCGCGGCTGAACGTGTCGAAGCCGGTGATCACCCGCGCGCTGGACATGATGGGTGCGCTCAAGCTGGTCTCGCGCCACCGCGACGAACGCGACAGGCGCAACGTCCTCGTCAAGCGCACCGTCGAAGGCGCCCTCTTCGTCGAACGCTTCGGCGACGTCATCATTGCCTGCGCCAAGGAACCGACCACGCCATGACCCTGCTGGACAAGCGCCTCCACGCCTACCGCGCCGACCTTGCCGACGTGCGGCTGAAGGGCCGCGTCGATGCCGAGCACTTCGTCTCCGGCCGGCCGATGCGCGTGGTCAGCCCGGTGCTCGACATGCTCGCCGGGCCGTCTCGAAGCTCCGGCTTGAACACGCAGCTGCTGCGCGGCGCATCCGTCGCGGTCTTCGAGGAGCAGGACGGGCTGGCCTGGGTGCAGGCCGAGGAGGACGGATATGTCGGTCATGTCGAGGCTGGCGCGCTCGGCCCGGCGGACGTGGGCGCCGCAACGCACGTCGTGGCCGTGCCGCGCACCTTTCTCTACATCGAACCGGACATGAAGAAGCGACGCGTCGAGACGCTGTCGATGGGATCGGAGGTCGCGGTCGTGGGCGAGACGGAGACGCGCGGGACGCGCTATGCCCTCCTGTCGACGGGCGAGGCGGCCGTGGCCGCTCATCTGCGCCCGCTTGCCGAATCCGCGAGCGACTGGGTCGCGGTCGCGGAGACGCTCGAACATACGCCCTACCTCTGGGGCGGCGCCTCCGCCTTCGGCATCGACTGTTCGGGCCTCGTCCAGCTCGCGATGCGGATGGCGGGCCTGAAGGCGCCGCGCGATTCCGACATGCAGGCGGCCGGCACCGGCTCGGCACTCGGGCCGGACGCGGACCGCGACACACTGGAGCGCGGCGATCTCGTGTTCTGGAAGGGCCACGTCGCGATCGTCACCGGCCCCGACGCGATCATCCACGCGAACGGTCACAGCATGACGGTGGCGCGGGAGAGCCTGAGCGGGGCGATCGCCCGGATCGGATACCTCTACGGTCGACCGACCGGATTCCGCCGGCCATAGCGGGCGGGAGCTTCAGTACCCCGCCGCTCGATCGACGAGATTCTCCAGCGGCTCGCCGCGGTCGCAGGCGTCCATCTGGTCGAGCATCGGCCTGGCGAGGTGAGCGGGGTCTGAGGTCGCGGCCGCATGCGGCGTCACGAACACCTTCTCGTGCGACCAGAGCGGGCTCGTCCTCGGCAGCGGCTCGGTCTCGAAGACGTCGAGGCTCGCTTCCTTGAGGATGCCCTCGTCGAGCGCGCGGGCGATGTCGGCGTCCTTCTGGAGACGGCCGCGTCCGGCATTGATCAGCACCGCACCGCCGAGCGCATTGTCGCGCCGCAGCTTCGACAGGAGGTCGTAATTGACGATACCCGTCGTGGCGGGCGTCAGCGGCAGCAGCACGACCAGCATGTCGGTCGCGCGCAGGAACGGCTCGAGGCCCGCCTTGCCGCCGAAGCAGGTCACGCCCTCCATCGATGTCCCCGTCCTGCTCCAGCCATTGACGGTGAAACCGAGGGCGATCAGCGCCCTGGCGGCGGCGCGTCCCAGATTGCCGAGGCCCATGATGCCGACCGACACCGCCTCCGCCGCCGGCTGCGCCGGTTCGCGCCAGATCCTGCGCTTCTGCTGCTGCCGGTAGAGCAGGCCCTGACGGTGATGGTCGAGCACCCGCCAGCAGACATATTCGGTCATGTGCTGGGACAGGTTCTCGGCCACCACACGCACGATCGGGACGGCGGGGAGGCCGGGGTCGGAGAAGAGATGGTCGACGCCGGCGCCGATCGAGAATACCGCCTTCAGGTTCGGCAGGTTCGCCAGCACGTTCGGCTTCTGCTTCCAGACAACGGCATAGTGGATCGACGGATCGCCCGGCGCCTGCGGCTCGAGCACCACCTCGCGCCTTGCCGACAGCAGCTCGTGCCAGCGCTGCGGGTTGAAACCGGTCACCGAGAGGAGAACCCGTCCCTTGGCTGCCTGCATCGTGCTCCCCCCGTCCGTCCGTGCCGTCATTCGCTGACCACGCCCCGCGGAGCGGTGGCGATGTCGAAGGCGGCGGCGATCAGCGCCTTCGTGTAGTCGGTCTTCGGCCGGTCGAAGATCTCGTCCGACGTGCCGGTCTCGACGATCCTGCCGTTGCGCATGACGATCACCTCGTTTGCCAGCGCCCGGACGACGCGCAGGTCATGGCTGATGAACAGGTACGCAAGATCATGCTTCTTCTGCAGGTCGCGCAGCAGATCGACCACCTGCGCCTGCACGCTCATGTCCAGCGCCGAGGTCGGCTCATCGAGCATGACGAATTTCGGCTTCAGCACCATGGCGCGGGCGATGGCGATGCGCTGCCGCTGGCCGCCGGAGAATTCGTGCGGATAGCGGAAGCGGGTCTGCGGATCGAGACCCACCTCGTTCAACACCGCCACCACCAGGTCGTCGCGCTCGTCCGCAGAGAGTTTCGGCTGATGGATGCGCAGGCCTTCCTCGATGATCTCGGAGACCGACATGCGCGGGCTGAGCGACCCGAAGGGATCCTGGAAGACGATCTGCACAGCGCTGCGCAGCGGCCGCATCTCGTTGAACGACAGGCTGTCGATCGGACGCCCTGCGAAGCGGATCGCGCCCTTCGAGGAGATCATCCGGCACAAAGCCAGGCCGAGCGTCGTCTTGCCCGAGCCGGATTCGCCCACCACGCCGACGGTCTGCCCGGCGCGCACGGTGACGTCGATGCCGTCCACCGCCTTCACGTGGTCGACGGTCCGCCGCAGGAACCCCTTCCGGATCGGGAACCAGACCTTCACGTCCTTGCCGGCCATCACCTCGCGCGCGGCCGGGTCGCTCGCCGGCGGCCGGCCCTTCGGCTCGGCGGCGAGCAGGTGGCGCGTGTAGTCGTGCTGCGGGTCGGCGAAGATGCGCGCGGTCGGGCCGGACTCGACGATCCGGCCCCTGTTCATGACGCAGACGCGATCCGCGATCCGTCGCACGATGCCGAGATCATGGGTGATGAACAGCATCGACATCCCGTTTCGGGACTTGAGCGTGTCCAGGAGTTCGAGAATCTGTGCCTGTACGGTCACGTCGAGCGCGGTCGTCGGCTCGTCGGCGATCAGCAGCTTCGGCTCGTTGGCGAGCGCCATGGCGATCATCACGCGCTGGCGCTGGCCCCCGGAGAGCTGGTGCGGATAGGCGTCGAGCCGCTTCTCGGGATCGCGGATGCCGACTTCGACGAGAAGCGCGATCGCCCGCTCGCGCGCCTGGCGGTCGTTCATGCCCTGGTGCAGCTTCAGCACCTCGCCGATCTGCCGCTCGATCGTGTGGAGCGGGTTGAGCGACGTCATCGGCTCCTGGAAGATCATGGTGATGTCGCGGCCGCGGACCTTGCGCAGATCCGCATCGTCGCGCGCCAGCAGATCCTGGCCGTCGAACAGGATCGATCCGGACGGGTGGCTGGCGGCGGGATAGGGCAGCAGCTTCAGGACCGACAGCGCCGTCACCGACTTGCCCGAGCCGGATTCGCCTACCAGCGCGATCGTCTCGCCCCTGGCGATGTCGAAGGAGACGCGGTCGACGGCGATCTGCTCGCGACCGCCCTGGGTGAAGGCGACGGAGAGATCGCGGACCGAAAGGAGGGGTTGGTTCAAAGCGCAGCCTCGACGTCGGTCTGGCGGAAATCGTCTCCCTTGAAGAGAAGCGGCTCTCCACGCGCCTTGGCGAGCGCATAGGCGAAGCAGTCGCCGAGGTTGAGCCGGGCGGGGTGGTTGCCCTTGCCGAAGCGCTGGTAGGCCTCGCGGGCGAGATGCGCCTGCCGGGCATCAGTGCCCGCTATCTTGATGCCGGTCTCACGGAACAGCTCGTCGAATCCTGCGGCCGTTTCGCGGCCGAGCCCGTCTGCTCTGACGGCTGCCTCGAGGAAGTTCAGTGGCGACATGAGCGGCTCGGGAGCGCTGGCGATGAGCTCGCTGAAGCGATCTTTCTCCGGCTCCCTGAGCAGGATGGCGATAAGTGCCGATGCATCGACGATCATGCAGGCAGTCCATCGTCGTCGTAGAGATCGGAGTGGTCGCTGGTCACGCCCTGCGGCACGGGCGGAAGTCGTGCGAGGATTTCTTCGACGCGACGGATCTTCTCCTGCACGTTGCGTTCGCGCTCGAGCCGCTCCAACCGTTCCTTCAGTGCGACGACGACCGCCGACGTCAGCGATTCGCCGGTATGGCTGGCGATTTTCTTCGCCAGGGTATGCGCCTCGTCGCTCTTGATGTTCATGCCCATGTCAGCCTCCATGGTAGAATTCCATGCAATTTATACCACGCAGCCCCGTTCACCGGAACGTCTTCCTCGGATCGAAGGCGTCGCGGGTCGCCTCGCCGATGAAGATCAGGAGCGACAGCATCAGCGAGATCACCACGAAGCCGGAGATGGCGAGCCAGGGCGCGTTGAGGTTGTTCTGGCCCTGCTTGAGCAGTTCGCCCAGCGAAGCGGAACCGGGCGGCAGGCCGAAGCCGAGGAAGTCGAGCGAGGTCAGCGTCGTGATCGAACCGTTCAGGATGAAAGGCAGGAAGGTCAGCGTCGCCACCATCGCATTGGGCAAGAGGTGCCGGAACATGATGGTACGGTTCGGCACGCCGAGCGCCCGGGCGGCATTGACGTATTCGAAGTTGCGGGCGCGCAGGAACTCGGCCCGCACCACGCCGACGAAGCCGACCCAGGAAAAGAGCAGCATGATGCCGAGCAGGATGAAGAAGCCCGGCGGCAGCACGGCTGCGATGATCAGGAGCAGGTAGAGCACGGGAATCGACGACCAGATCTCGATGAAGCGCTGGAAGATCAGGTCGGTCCAGCCGCCGAAATAGCCCTGGACGGCGCCGGCGGACACGCCGATCACCGCCGAGCACAGCGTCAGCGCCAGGCCGAACAGCACCGAGATGCGGAAGCCGTAGATGACGCGGGCCAGTACGTCGCGCGTCTGGTCGTCGGTGCCGAGCCAGTTCCAGTTGCCTATCGTGCAGGCCGGGTCGTCGGCGCCGAGCGGATAGCGCTGGCAGCGGGTCTCGCGGTCGTACATCCAGGAGGGTTTCGCCGGCGCGGCCTCGGGAATCTCGTTGTTGACCGTGCGATAGGAATAGCGGATCGGCGGCCACAGGATCCAGCCGTTGGCCTCGATCTCCTCGTGGATCACCGGGTCGCGATAATCGGTGACGGCCAGGAAGCCGCCGAACTTCTCCTCGGGGTAGTCGACGAGCACCGGGAACAGCAGTTCGCCGTTGTAGGAGGCCATGATCGGCCTGTCGTTGGCGATGACGTTGGCCAGCATCGACAGGACGAACAGGACGAGGAAGATCCAAAGCGACCAGTAGCCGCGGCGGTTCGCCTTGAAGTTCTGCCAGCGGCGCCGGTTGAGTGGCGACAGGAACGGGCGGCGCGTGCGCGACCGCACGCGCTCGACCTCGCCCTTCAGGATGACCTCGGACATGTCAGACCTCCCTGCGCTCGAAGTCGATCCGCGGATCGATCCAGGTGTAGGTGAGGTCCGAGATCAGCGCCACGACCAGGCCGATCAGCGAGAAGATGTAGAGGTTCGCGAACACGACGGGATAGTCGCGGTCGAGCACCGAGCGGAAGCCGAGCAGCCCCAGCCCGTCGAGCGAAAAGATGTTCTCGATCAGCAGCGAACCGGTGAAGAAGGCCGAGATGAAGGCGCCGGGGAAGCCGGCGATGATGATCAGCATGGCGTTGCGGAAGACGTGCCGGTAGAGCACCTGCCGCTCCGATAGCCCCTTGGCCCGCGCGGTGATGACGTACTGCTTGCGGATTTCCTCCAGGAACGAGTTCTTCGTCAGCAGCGTCGTCGTAGCGAAGGCCGACAGCACCATAGCGGTGAGCGGCAGCGCGAGGTGCCAGAAATAGTCGAGGATCTTGCCCCCGAGCGACAGCTGGTCCCAATTGTCCGAGGTCAGGCCGCGCAGCGGGAAGAAATCCCAGAACGATCCGCCGGCAAAGAGCACCAGGAGCAGGATGGCGAACAGGAAGCTCGGGATCGCGTAGGCGACGATGATGACGCCGCTCGTCCAGACGTCGAAGGTCGAGCCGTCCTTCACAGCCTTGCGGATGCCGAGCGGGATCGAGATCGCGTAGGAGATCAGCGTCAGCCAGAGCCCGAGCGAGATCGAGACCGGCATCTTCTCCAGGATCAGCGCCAGCACCGAAATGTCGCGGAAGAAGCTCTCGCCGAAATCGAAGCGGGCATAGTCCCACAGCATGCCGAAGAAGCGCTCGAGCGGCGGCTTGTCGAAGCCGAACTGAACCTCGAGCTGCTTGATGAAGGCCGGATCGAGCCCCTGCGCGCCGCGGTACTTCGACGTGATCTCGCCGCTGGCGTCGAAGCTCTGCCCTGCAGAATCTCCGCCGCCGCCCGAGATCCGGTCGGTCGCATCGCCGGCCTGGCCGGAGATGCGCGCGATGACCTGCTCCACCGGTCCGCCGGGCGCGAACTGGATGACGGTGAAGGAGATCGCCATGATGCCGAACAGCGTCGGGATCATGAGGAGGAGGCGTCGGAGGATATAGGCGCCCATCAAGTCTGTCCGGATCTGGAGTCGCGCGAAGGTCGAGGCTGGCCGAGCGGTATCATGCGAATGCTACGTTATCCGGTCATGCCGGTTGCGTCGATGCGGTCGGGGCGCGTCCACCAGGTATCGAGGACGCCGATGCCGAACCTCTGCGCCACCTGCGGCCGGTCGTAATAGTCCCAGTAGGCGAGCCACCGCGTCGGCTTGTACCACTGGAACACGTAGTAGTGCTGGGCGCGCAGGATCCGGTCCAGTGCCCTGTTCGCGGTCCTGAACTCCTCCCAGCTTTTCGCGGCGACGATTCTGTCGAGCAGGGCATCAACGGCCGGATGCGCCACACCCGCCATGTTCAGGGACCCCGGCGCATTCGCGCTCTCGGATCCGAAGGACTGCCGGATGCCGCGGCTCGGAAAGGGCGCCATGGAGTGGCGCGCGACGATCATGTCGAAATCGAACTGCTGCGTGCGCAGCGCGTATTGCGAGGCATCGACGAGCCGGTAACTCGCATCGATGCCGATCTGCTGGAGGTTGCGGATGAAGGCGTTGTGGTGCGGCTCGAACGTCTGGCTGTTGTTGAGGAACTCGATGGTCAGGGGTTCGCCCGAAGGCAGCACGATCTTTCCGCCCTGCCGTGTGCATCCCGCGTTCTCCAGCATCGCGATGGCGTCGCGCTGGCGTTCGCGAATGCGCCCCGAACCGTCGCTGACCGGCGGCACGAAGGGTTCGGCGAAGACAGCCTCCGGCAGGCTCTCGCGGAACGGTTCGAGCAGCGCCAGTTCGGCCTCGTCAGGACGGCCCTGCGCCTTGTGTTCGGTCATCTCGTAGAAAGACATCGAGCGCTCGAACGAGTTGAACATGATGTTCTTGTTCGTCCACTCGAAGTCGAACAGCAGCGCGATGGCGTTGCGAACCTTTGCGTCGGAGAATTTCGGCCGCCGCGTGTTGAAGAACCAGGCCTGTCCCGCCGAGGGCGTCTCGTCGGGCACTTCGTCGGTCTTGACCCGGCCATCGCGAATGGCGGGGAAGTTGTAGTCGTTCGCCCAGTTGCGGGAGGTGAACTCCTCGCGAAACAGGATGATCCCGGCCTTGAAGGCCTCGAAGGAGGCGTTCCGATCCCGGAAATAGTCGTAGCGGATGCGATCGAAATTGAACCGGCCGCGCATGACCGGCAGATCCGCCGCCCAGCCGTTCTCAACCCTGTCGAATTCGATGAAGGCGCCGAGATTGAACCGCCCCACCTTGTAGGGGCCGGAGCCAAGCGGCCCTTCCGACAGCGTCGCATCGAAGGTACGCCCCGCCCACCAGGCGCGCGACATGATCGGGCAGCCGGCGGCGACGGTGAACACGGTCGAGATGCCGGCGAGCGGTGTGAGGCGCACCGAAACCGTCCGTTCGTCCAGCGCCTCGACCGCCTCGATCTGCCGCAGCGTGCTCGCGAGATTCTCGTGCCCTTCGTCGCGCAACGTCTCCAGCGAGAACACCACGTCGTCCGCCGTGATCGGCGTGCCGTCGTGGAAGACGGCCTGGGGGCGTAGCCGGAAGCGCCAGGTCAACCGGTCTTCTCCGAGCGTGACCGATTCGGCCGCGTAGGCATAATAGGCGCCCATCTCGTCGGCCGACCCGGCCAGCAGCGTCGCAAACGTCAGTTCCATGCCGGCGGCCCCGGTTCCGCGCAGCACGTAGGAATTGAGCGTGTCGAACGTGTCAGGCGCCTGGTTGAACAACCACTGGGACAATTGCGTCACGATGCGCCCGCCCTTGGGCGCCGCCGGGTCGACATAGCCGAAATGCGCGAAATCGGGTCCGTACTTCAGCTCGCCGAAGGGCGAGATGCCGTGCAGCGGCGTTTCGGCCGCGACCTGGGCGAAGGCCTCGCGCGCCAGCAGCGGCACGCCGGCCAGGGCGCCCGCGAAGGCCGGAAGAAGCGGCGCCAGAGCACTGGCGCCCGACGCTTTCAGGAAGTCCCGACGAGACGCTCCGCCCATCATGGTCATTGCTCCGCGGTCAGTTCTGGCTGCGGTATTTCGCGGCCAGCGCCGCTTCCTTCTGCGGATCGACCCACCAGGAATCGATGTCGACACCGGCATAGGCCGGCTGGGTCTCGGGCATGCCGAACTTGTTCCAGTAGGCGAAGCGCAACGTGGGCTGGTAGTATTGCGGAACGGAATAATAGTTCCAGAGGAGGACGCGGTCGAGCGCGCGGGTGGCCGCGACGAGCGCGTCCCGGTTTTCGGCGAGGATGATCCTGTCGAGGAGCGCATCGACGACGGGATCCTTGATCCCGATGGCGTTGCGCGAGCCGGGGGTGTCGGCCACCTGCGAACTCCAGTAGTCGCGCTGTTCGTTTCCGGGCGAGTTCGACTGGTTGAACCGACCAGTCACGGCGTCGTAGTCAAAGGCCTGGACACGCTGGACGTATTGCGACGAATCGACGATGCGCAGCGTCGCGTCGATGCCCAACTTCCGCAGATTCGCGATGAGTCCGCCGCTGATGATCTCCGCCGTCGGGGAGGCGCCGAGGAACTCGACCTTGAACTGCTCGCCGGTCTCGTCGAGGACCATTCTGCCGTCGCGGATCACCCAGCCCGCTTCGGCGAAAAGTCTGACCGCTTCGCGCAGGTGCCGGCGTTCGGCCTGCGGCGTATCGTTGACCGGCAGGGAGAACGTTTCGGTGAAGAGTTCGGGGGGAAGCTGCGCGCGGAATGATTCCAGAATCTCCAGTTCCCGTCCTTCGGGCAGTCCGGTCGCCGCAAGCTCGGAATTCTCGAAATAGCTGCCGAAGCGCTTGTTGAGACCGAAGAACTGCGTGCGGTTCTGGTCCTCGAAATTATAGGCCAGCGTCAGGGCTTGGCGCACCCGTCGATCCTGGAATCGAGGCTTGCGCATGTTGAAGACGAACGACTGCATGCCCTGGATGGCGCCGGACTTGAACTCCCGTTTCACGACGTCGCCGTCCGTCGCGGCGGGAAAGTCGTATTCGGAGGCCCAGCGTCGTGTGCTCACCTCGCGGCGAATATCCTCGACCCCGCCCTTCTTGAAGGCGAGGAACTCAGCGTTGTCGTCCGTGAAGTAGGTGTAGACCAGCCGGTCGAAATTGTGGCGTCCGACATTCACCGGCAGGTCCGCCGCCCAGTAGTCTTCGACGCGCCTCCAGACCAGCCGCGAACCCGCTTCGAAGCTCTCGAGACGGTAGGCGCCCGACCCGAGCGGAATCTCCAGAGTGGGCTGGGTGATGTCCCGCTTCCTGCCGGAAGCGTCTTCGCCCTCCCACCAGTGCCGGGGCAGTATGGTGAGATCCCCCATGATATGTGGAAGTTCCCGGTTTCCCAACTGATCGAAACGAAATTCGACCTCGCGATCCGACAGCGCCACAGCCTCTGTCACGTTCGCATAGTAGCCGCCGTAGGCGGGATTGATCTGCTTCAGCTTATGGAAGGACCACACCACGTCGTCCGCCGTGATGGGCGTCCCGTCGTGCCAACGGGCGTCGGGATTGAGGCGGTACGTAGCGGACGAATAGTCGGCGGGAAACTTGAACGCCTCCGCGATCTGGGGATGGCTGACTCCGGCTTCATCAGGCGATTGCTGCATCAGCGTATCCCACAGCAGGCCGCCGAATTCGGTCAATCCCGCAGCCGGCGTCCCGCGCACGATGAACGGATTGAAGCTGTCGAAGGTCCCGAAGGCCGCCGAATGCGACGTCCCGCCCTTTGGCGCGTTCGGATTGACGTAGTCGTAATGTTCGAAACCCCCGGCGTATTTCGACTCCCCGATCAGCGAGGCTGTCGTGCGCCATTCTCCGTCGGTCGCTTGTGCGTATGCCGGCAGACCGGCCAGAATAACGGAAAGAAGGGCGGCGGCGAAAGGTTTCGTCTGCAGCATTCCGGTTCTCACGTTGGGAGGCGTCCTCGTCCAGAGCTAGGTTTTCGGGCACCGACGTAAAGGCCGCCGGTCCGTCACGACCGGACGGTAACAAAAAAAGCCGGGCGGAACCCGGCTTTTTCATGGTGATGAGGTTACGATTTCGTCAGGTCACTGCGCTGCGGGCGCCGCTCCCTGGGCCGGAGCCTCGATGACCGGCGTCTCCGTGGCCGGCGCGACGGGGGTCGCCGGTTCCGCTGCAGGCGCGGGTGACGCAGGGGCCGTCTCGCCGACGGCCGGCGCAGCGGGAGCCGGCGCAGTTTCGGTGGCAGCCGG
>Ga0208243_1000141_pt1 | contig 60065 bp, 50 predicted proteins | sample Subbio2Aug_QV12A_FD_184826 | JGI IMG/M metagenome (GOLD analysis project Ga0208243, IMG submission 184826) | Serpentinite rock and fluid subsurface biosphere microbial communities from McLaughlin Reserve, California, USA - CR12Aug_QV12A (SPAdes) | ecosystem: Environmental > Terrestrial > Deep... | reverse complement strand
TTCCGAAACAATAAAAGAATTTCTGCTGCCAAACTGGAAACCGAGAAATCCAAATACGCCATCGAACAGGAAAAGCTCAAAGTGCAAAACCAAATCGACTTGGAAAACCAAAATAAAAAGAATTACCTAAGCTTACAGGTTAAATTAGAAGAAACCAAAACTTACGCCGAAGCTTCTTTTCGCACTTCGCAGGCCAAATTTTCCTCCGGAGTGATTGATGCCATCGTGTTTTCAAGTGTTAAAAATCAGTGGTTGAATGCCGAATATGATTTGCTCAAAAATAAACTGCAACAACACTATGTGGCTTTAAAAATCAGCTTGCTCAACGGAAACACTTTCTAAAGTTTTTTAGCCTATTATTGTATCAATATTTTCAATTCATTAACGATTGTTTCCAAACATTTCGTATTATCTTTGCAATCTAAATTCAGTTTAAATAAAAGAAACTGAAAGATTTAAATTGTAATACGAAATGAAACTGGATAGAAAAGAAATTTTGGCTGCTTTGGAAACCATTACCATTGCAGGCGAAGGCAAAAATATGGTGGAAAGCGGCGCCGTTAAAAACGTGCTGACTTTCGGAAACGAAGTGGTAGTCGATTTAGTAATCTCCACTCCGGCCATGCACATCAAGAAGCGTGCGGAAGACGATATCAAAAAATTAATCCACGATAAATTTTCACCCGATGCTGTGGTGAAAGTCAACATCAAAGTGGAAACTCCTGAACAAAATCCGAATCAAATTAAAGGCAAACCCATTCCCGGTATCAGCAATATTATCGCGGTAGCTTCCGGAAAAGGCGGCGTTGGAAAATCAACTGTAACCGCAAATTTAGCCGTGTCCTTAGCTAAAATGGGTTTTAAAGTAGGCGTGTTAGATGCCGATATTTACGGACCAAGTATGCCCATCATGTTCGATGTGGAAAACGAAAAACCACTTTCTATTGAAGTAGACGGCAAATCCAAAATGAAACCTATTGAAAGCTACGAAATCAAGTTGCTTTCCATTGGATTTTTTACATCACCAAGTCAGGCTGTAATTTGGCGCGGACCTATGGCAGCCAAAGCCTTGAACCAAATGATATTCGATGCTGCTTGGGGCGAACTCGATTTTATGTTAATCGATTTACCTCCGGGAACAGGCGACATTCACTTGTCCATCATGCAATCGTTGCCTATCACCGGCGCTGTAGTGGTAAGCACACCACAAGCCGTAGCTTTAGCCGATGCTAAAAAAGGGGTTTCCATGTTCTTGTCGGACAGTATCAACGTTCCGGTTTTGGGTATTATCGAAAACATGGCGTATTTCACTCCGGAGGAATTGCCTAATAACAAATATTACATCTTCGGTAAAGAAGGGGCGAAAAACTTGGCAGCCGATTTAAATGTGCCGTTCTTGGGCGAAGTGCCATTGGTACAAAGCATTCGCGAAGCCGGAGATTACGGTCGTCCTGCTGCTTTACAAACGGCATCGGTAATCGAAACTGTATTTGAAGGAATTACCCGAAATGTGGTACAGGAAACCGTAAACCGCAACGAAAGTTTGCCACCAACCGAAGCGATAAAAATAACCACTATGGCCGGTTGTTCGGCTGTGAAGAAATAGACTGCTTAGACTTCTTAGATAGTTAGACTTCTTAGAAAAATCTAACTATCTGAAATGTCTAATAATCTAATCATCTAACCTGTCTAAAATTATGACTAACGAAGAATTAATTGTCAATATCGAAAAAGCCCTCGACGAAATCAGACCATTTCTGAATTCCGATGGCGGCGATATCAGTTTGGTTTCCGTAGAAGATCAAAAGCACGTTAAAGTACGTCTTCAAGGCGCTTGTACGTCTTGTAGTTTGAGTATCAGCACCATGAAAGCCGGTGTGGAAACCACTATTAAAAAGTACGCGCCGCAAATCGAAACGGTAGAAAATGTAGCTTAACAATAACCGTCGCCATTTTTCAGAGTAGGGCGTTCCCCTGTGGGTCAGGCTGTCCGTTGCAATCTTTTCGGGATTGATAATCCCAAAAAGGATTTCCACTGCCATCCTTAACGCAAATCTGACTTGGGATGACAAAAATCATAAAATAAAAGTTCGGGGTTAAAGACCTTAGCGCTTTAAAACCTCAGAATCTCAGAATCTCAAAAAATGATTGAAACAGATATACTCATTATCGGAGCCGGGCCAACAGGCTTATTTGCTGTATTTGAAGCCGGTTTGTTAAAATTAAAATGCCACATCATCGACGCTTTGCCACAACCAGGCGGGCAGTTAGCCGAATTATATCCCAAAAAGCCCATCTATGATATTCCGGGTTATCCCGAAGTATTGGCAGGCGATTTGGTGAACAATTTGATGGAGCAAATCAAACAATTCCAACCCGGATTTACCTTAGCCGAAACCGCCGAAACCATCGACAAGTTGGATGACGGTACGTTTATCGTGACCACCAATAAAGGCACCAAACACCACGCTAAAGCCATCGCTATAGCCGGCGGATTGGGTACTTTTGAACCGAGAAAACCCGAAATTGAAAACATCAGTTTCTACGAAGAAAAAGGCGTAGAATACTTTGTGAAAGATCCGGAATTGTTCCGCGACAAGAAAATTGTAATTGCCGGTGGTGGTGATTCGGCCTTGGATTGGAGTATCTTTTTAGCAGATGTGGCTTCAGAGGTTACCTTAATTCACCGCAGAAATGAATTTCGTGGCGCTTTAGACTCGGTAGAAAAATTACAGGAATATAAAAAATTAGGCTTGGTGAACTTAGTAACACCGGCTGAGGTGGTTCGCTTACACGGCAATGACCATTTAACCGCTATCACCATCAATTCCGATGGCCAAGAGCAATCTATCGAAACAGATTATTTTATTCCGCTTTTCGGGTTAACCCCAAAATTAGGACCTATCGCCAATTGGGGATTAGAAATTGAAAAGAACGCGATTAAAGTGAACAATGCTTTAGATTACCAAACCAATATCGATGGTATTTACGCCATTGGAGACGTCAACATTTATCCGGGTAAATTAAAACTCATTTTATGTGGTTTCCACGAAGCCACTTTGATGTGTCAGAGTGTTTACAATCGCTTAAATCCCGGCAAACGTTATGTATTGAAATACACCACGGTTTCCGGAGTAGATGGCTTTGACGGAACCCGAAAAGAAGCAGAAAAAGCAGTAGTAAAATCAATCGACTAATGGCTCAAGATATCACCATTAAAATCACAGATCGTGAAGGCGTTACACATGAAGTTCAGGCGCCAACCGATATGAATATGAACATCATGGAATTGGTTCGTTCCTACGAATTGGCTCCTGAAGGTACTATCGGTATTTGCGGCGGTATGGCCATGTGCGCTTCTTGCCAATGTTATGTGTTAAATGATGTACCGTTACCGGAAAAAAATCCCGATGAAGAAGCCATGCTGTGGGAAGCTTTTAATGTAAAAGACAATAGTCGTTTAGGTTGTCAGCTTCACATTACCGAAGCCATGGATGGACTCGAGATTGAATTGGCTCCGGAGAGTTAGATAAATAAAAAAGGCGAGAATTTTACTTCTCGCCTTTTTCAATTAAATAAACATTATAAAAACTTATTCTTTTACAAATTGAAGAGTTTTTGAAGCACTTTCTTTAGTTACTTTAATAAAGTAAACACCTTGAGCTAAGGCTTGAGTGTCGATGGTTAAATCGGCTTCAGATGAAACGGTTACTTGTTTCACTAACTGGCCTAATGTATTGTATACCGCTAAGTAATTCGGTAATTCATCAGTAACAGATAAGGCAACAAAATCATTAGCAGGGTTTGGATACAATTTGATTTGATTGAACCATCCAAATTGAGAATTACTTAGTGGCGCCTGACAAGCTTGCGAGGTGGCTAAAGTATTTCTTCTTGGTGAGTTTTGCATTACAGCTAACATTCTGGCCTTTTGATTTAAAGTAAAAATGTTCATACAAGCATCATTGGTGTAATCCATATAATTTTCTACCATATCTACACCTGCAGCAGCAGGACAAGAATCGTAAGTTGCCAAACAATCATAGTTTTCCCAACCAGCAGCAGGAGTGTCTGCACAATAGTCAGTATTGTTAGTACAATTAACTATCCCGGCTACCTGAGAACCACCGTCTCCCCAAATATGTCTCAAACCAAGACAATGTCCGATTTCGTGTGTAGCAGTTCTTCCTAAATTATAATCATTGAAATAAGTTCCTTGGTTAGGAGCTACGTCGGCTGAACCAAAACAACGATAATCTATAATTACACCATCAGTAATGGCATCGCCACCATTGGTGTTGAGTCCACCCAATCCTGAATTGCTTGGGAATTGCGCATATCCCAAAACGCCGTCTAAATCACCTCCAAACTGACAAACCCAAATATTAAAGTATTGAGTCGGATCCCATTGGGTTTCAGGTTTTAAAATGGTTTCAACATTGTTTTCGTTCCATATTGTATTGCCTAAGTTTACACGGTTAATACCGTTAGTGGCAGCGCCATTAGGATCTCTTTGGGCCATACAGAATTCAATTTCCACATCGGCACCAACCGCATTTGTGTTGTATCCCGGTGTATTGAGCATTCTTCTGAAATCCTGATTTAAAACAGTAATTTGAGATAATACTCTTGCATTAGAAATGTTTCTGCCGGTTCCAACACTTTGTCCACTGTGAATAACGTGTACTACGACAGGAATAGTAATTACCACACTCGGTGCTCTACCGGTTGTTAATCTTTCTTGGATTTCGGCTACTTTAGGAGCAATCCATTGTTCAAAGGCTTCAGTATTGGCTCTGTTTGGGTTATTAGCTCGTAAAAAGTGTTCGTACTCATCTGCAACACATCGTACAGATCCGTTAGCTGTATTAATGCTTTTTAAGGGAGTGCCAAAAACACTTCTTCCGGAGGTGTTTTGGTTTTGGGCAAAAAGCATAGTGCTGAAAAGTAAAAGCGTAAAAGTTCTTAACATATTCATTGAGGTTTTGGATATTTATACAATTAAGTCGGCTAAAGTAATAATTTATGAACTTATGTTGTTAATTAATCTAATAAATTAACTTTTAAAAAAAAAGATGCTGATTGAGTCGCCAATATCACAACCCCAATTTTTCTTTGGCTAAAGGTAAAATGCGCTCCACAAATTGCGCATAAGCCAGCGTTGAAGGATGCAAACCATCGTTCGCCACCAATTCGGGTTGTAATAGGCCAAGTCGCGTAATGTCTGTGATATAAACATAAGAAATACCGTTGCTTTCGCAATAGGCTTTCGCAAAGGCATTGTATTGGTAAACACCTTCTGAAATAGCAATGGAACCTTGCCCGAAAGGTGTATAAGCATAATCGGGAATAGAAACCACTATAACTTTGTTTTTGTTGCCACCGGCTTTGGCAATAGCAATATCTACCAGCTCCGGAAATTCTTGTTCGTACAGGCTGAAAGGTTTGCCTTGGTATTGGTTATTGACTCCTATGAGTAAGGTGACTAAATTGTAATCGTTAGTCAGGTTTTGTGCGGCAATTGCAGTTTTTAAATCGGTGGTGGTCCAGCCGGTTTGGGCAATAAGTTTAATTTCGAAATTATCGGCAGTGGTTAAGTATTGCCCGAGACTGTCTTTTAGTTGTTCCGGAAAGCGACATGCTTCACAAACACTTTGACCATAAGTGTAACTGTCGCCCAAGGCCAAATACTTAAACAATCTTGGTGTAGGTGGAGGTGAGGTTTGTTGGTCTTCGGAACAACTGTTCAAACCGAAAGCCAAACCAAAAATCACAAGTATTTTAAAAATGGATTTCATAATTGAATTTTTGGTTTGACTTTTATTTTTAAGCAAGCTCTAAACGGGCTTCAATTTTTTCTTCAATAGCATTCCAAAGTCCGATTCGTTTTTCCAAAGCCAAAACCGATATTTCTTCTACTTCTTTCCATTTTTGGGCATCGTCTTGGCAAAGTTCGTTTATCATTTGCATCGCCATCGGACCGTGTTCGTCGGCATCCAATTCGATGTGTCTTTCGAAGTAGTAAATCAGTTTGTTTAAATCCACATCCGGGAAGTTTTGCTGGAAGTTTTTCAGGATTTCGGTAAACATATTCGGAATCAAATCTTCGCGACCAAAGGTAAAAGCAGCGGCAATTTTATGTACTTTGCCTTCTTCAATCACTCGGAAAGTAAAATCGAGAAACGTCTTAACATTCTCATGCAAATCACTTTGTTTGATGGCGATGAATACGTTTTTGGTATCGACTACATTTTTTAAAAAAGCATTTAACTCTGCAGTTGAAGCACCGCAGCTTTGCATCGCTTCCACATACATTTCAAAATGACTCAATCGTTTGCCGTCCAAAGTCAAATCGCTTTCTTCCGCCAATACAATTTCGTTGATCAAATAACGGGTTTCCGGATTTTCTGAAGCAAACCAAGGTGTTGTAGTGCAAGTTAGTTTGTTTTGCAAGGCTTTTAGTAGCGACATAAAGTCCCAAACCGCATACACATGGCATTCTAAAAACTGACGCAAATCGTCTATCGTTTTTACTTTTTCATACAGCGGATGTTGTAATAAACGCTCTTTTTGTGGTTGGATAGTTTGATTAATAGTGGTGATAGTCATAGCTTTTTTTGGTATTTACGTTCCGTAAATCAATATGGATTTATCGAAACAAAAATAAAAATGCTTCCCGTAATGGAGAAGCATTTTGTATCAATTTTATTGATTGTTTAATATTTTATTTAAAAGCAGGCATACCGGTAATATCGGCACCGGTAATTAACAAGTGAATGTCGTGCGTACCTTCGTAAGTAATAACACTTTCTAAGTTCATGCTGTGACGCATGATAGAGTATTCACCGGTGATTCCCATACCGCCCAAAATTTGACGGGCTTCGCGCGCAATGTTAATCGCCATATCTACATTGTTTCTTTTCGCCATAGATATTTGAGCTGTAGTGGCTTTGCCTTCATTTCTTAAAACCCCTAATCGCCAAGTCAACAATTGTGCTTTGGTGATTTCGGTAATCATTTCGGCTAATTTTTTTTGCTGTAATTGGGTAGCAGCAATAGGTTTGTCAAACTGTATTCTTTCTTTGGCATAACGCAAAGCGGTGTCGTAACAGTCCATAGCAGCACCAATAGCACCCCAAGCGATACCGTAACGAGCCGAATCCAAACACATCATTGGCGCACCAAGACCGGATTTGCCCGGTAATAGGTTTTCTTTAGGGACTTTTACATTGTCAAAAATCAATTCGCCCGTAGCCGAGGCACGCAACGACCATTTATTGTGTGTTTCCGGCGTGGTAAACCCTTCCATACCGCGTTCCACAATTAAACCGTGAATTCTGCCTTCTTCATTTTTAGCCCAAACTACTGCGATGTCAGCAAACGGTGCATTTGAAATCCACATTTTGGCACCGTTCAACAAATAATGGTCGCCCATGTCTTTAAAGTTGGTTACCATACCACTCGGATTCGAACCAAAATCAGGCTCAGTCAATCCGAAACAGCCCATGAATTCACCTGTCGCTAATTTCGGCAAGTATTTCATGCGTTGCTCTTCAGTTCCGAATTTCCAAATCGGATACATAACTAAAGACGATTGTACCGATGAGGTGGAACGCACGCCAGAGTCACCTCTTTCAATTTCCTGCATGATTAAACCATACGAAATTTGGTCTAAACCGGCACCGCCATACTCCTCCGGAATATACGGACCAAAGCCACCAATTTCACCCAAACCTTTGATGATTTGTTTTGGGAATTCCGCACGTTGTGCATAGTCTTCAATGATAGGAGAAACTTCACGCTTCACCCATGCACGCGCAGAGTCACGCACTAATTTGTGTTCTTCCGTTAATAAATCATCCAATAAATAATAATCCGGAGCTTGAAATAAATCTGGTCGCATAGTTTAAAATTTGGTTTACGAAAACGTTTGCAAAGCTACACAATCTAAGTTAAAATCTCAATCAACAATTGTTATAATTTTTTGAAGCTTATCCGGCTGTCCGCTCTATCTTTTTTGTTTTGTCATGCTGAGCTTGTCGAAGTACAAAACAAAAAAGGATGCCGCTGCCATCCGGGCTAGGGCATTGGCTTTACGCTCAACGGTCGAGTTTTCGAAAGGCTTCGTTTTTCTCAAACAAAAAATCTGCCATTTCCAATACATCTTGGCGTTCGGCTAAAGCAGCCGCTCGGGAATCAGTTTCGCAATACGCAATAAACAAATCGATTTCTTCCGGTTTTAACTTGAGGTTGTTGAGGTAAAAGTTGCGGTCGTAATGACTGCTGAGGAAATCTTTAAAACTAGGTGGCGGAACTGGTTTTTGAAGCGGTTCTTTGTCTTTGTTTTTGAACCAATTGGATACGCCTTTGAACATCCGTACAAAATCGACACCGTTTTCAATGGTGCCGTCATATACATTAACCACTTTCAGCGCTTGGCTTTGTTTGGTGAGTTTTATGGCGTCTATATCAGCTTGAGAGATTTGCACTTTTAGGCTCGACTTGTTCACAATCTCAACATCTTCCAAAGCTATGGGTTTCTTGTCGATCATAATCGTCAATTGGCCTTCACGAAGCTGTGTTTCGGTAATTTTGAGTTTGAAATCGAGGTGTTCTTTGGAAAGGATGTACAGTACATCGCCTAAAGTAACTCCAATATTAAAATGACCCTGACTGTCTGTAGTAGCACTTTTTTTAGAAGTTAGGTTGACAAGGTCGATGTTGGGAATGCCTTTTCCTTCGCAAACTACTTTTCCGCTTAGGGTTTTTTCGTTTTGAGCTAAACAAAAGATTGTCGTAAAAAATAAAAAGGTAAAGAGTAGAGTTGGTTTCAATAATCAGACTTTAAAGATGGAAGCTCTAAAGTACAGTTTTCGTTTTCGCTTAGTGATAAAGTAGTGTTAATTAAGATTTTTTTACCACTTGGCCGATATTACATTTTCAAGTAAAAATCTTTAGTCAATGCAATATAGTCTTCGGTGTATTGGTGTCTGGCGGTTTCAATGATCAATTCGTCAATAGGCAATTCATGGGTTTCGGCAAAGGAAAAAGCAACTAAGCTTCTTTTGATTTCGGCTGTCGGCGTGCCTTTTATTCGGGTAATTTTGAGCGGAAATAAATCACATTCTTTAGCCAAAGCAATTGGTCTCGCTTCTTCTTTATACGGAACAATCACAGCCAAAACACCTGTTTCGGAGAGCAGCACGGAAGCAGCTTCCACCAAATCTTCAAAAGGTAAAGCGTCTTGAAAACGCGCTAAATCTCTCGACTCATTTTCGGTTTTAAAATCTTCACTGTAAAACGGCGGATTGGAGACAATCAAATCGTACTCCTCGTCTTCCAAATCGTCCATAAAATCATCGAGTGAGGCGTGAAAACAAAACAAACGGTCGTTCCAAGGTGAGTTTTCAAAATTGTCTACGCATTGTTCAAAGGTATTTTCATCTATCTCAATGGCGTCAATCTGCTCGGCCTGACTTCTTTGGGCCAACATCAACGCAATCAGTCCGGTTCCGGCGCCAATATCCAAAACGGAATAAGGCTTGTGGTCAATTGGAGCCCAAGCGCCAAGCAGCACTCCGTCGGTGCCTACTTTCATAGCGCAGCGGTCTTGTTGGATGGAGAATTGTTTGAATTGGAACAGAGACATCTTAGATTTCTTAGATTGGTTAGACCTTTTAGATAATTTGAATCTAAGAGCGTAGCGATTCTAACTTTCTAACGCGAAGCGGTCTATAGCAAAGCGTTTCTATAAATACATTTCAACCAAGCCTTCCGGTAAATCCATAATGATTTTTTTGTTTTCCCTGTCGATTTTTACCAAGAATTGGTCAATCATAGGAACTAATATTTCTACAGTACCGTTTACCACTTCAAATAAGGGTTGAGCTGTAGTGTCATTAATGGAGACTATTTTCCCGAAAACACCGAGGCGCTTGTCCTCAATTTCAAAACCAATGACTTCGTGGAAATAGAATTTGTTACCCTCAAGTTTTGGTAACATGTTTAAAGGAAGATAGATTTCGCAACCAATCAATTGGTCGGCAGCTTCTTCAGAATCAACATCTTCAAATTTTACCCGAAGAAAATCGTTTTTATGCAGGTTACTGTGTTCAATAAAAAATGGAACCAGATCTTTGTTGAATTCAACAAATACTGATTCCATATTTTCATATAGTTCGGGTTCATCCGTGTCTAAATAAACTAAGACTTCCCCCTTGAAACTGAATTTTTTGGCAATTTTACCTAAATAGAAACAATCTTTTTTACGCATTTGCCTAAAATAGATTAAGCTTCTGTTTCTTCGCTGTTTTCTTCAGCAGCCGGAGCTTCTTCAGTAGCTTCTGCTACAGTCTCCTCAGCAACTTCTGCTACAGTTTCTTCTACTGCAGTTTCAGCTACAACTTCTTCAGCAGCTTCTTCGGCTACTTCAGCAACTTCTTCTGCTTTGGCAGCTTCAGCAGCAGCGGCAGCACGTTTGTCGTTAGCTTCTTTTTCAGCTTTTAAGGCTTTAGCTTTAGCAGCTTCTTGTGCTTTAGACAAGCCTTCTTTTTTAGCAGTTACTTTGCCTGCTTTTTCTTCTAACCATTTTGCCAATTTAGCATCAGCTTGTTCTTGTGTCAAAGCACCTTTGCGAACACCTCCGTCTAAGTGGTGTTTCAATAAAGCACCTTTGTAAGAAAGGATAGCTCTGGCTGTATCGGTTGGCTGTGCACCATTGTGTAACCAAGTTACAGCTTGATCTAAGTTCAAGTCGATAGTTGCAGGGTTAGTGTTTGGATTGTAAGTTCCTAATTTTTCTAAGAATCTACCATCTCTTTTTGAACGAGCATCTGCTGCTACGATCCAGTAAAAAGGTTTTCCTTTTTTTCCGTGTCTTTGTAATCTAATTTTTACTGACATAATCTCTTTTGATTAATTTGAGGTACTCGACCTCGGTTATTTAAGGGCGCAAAGATAATTATTTTTTACAAACAAACTAATTGAAAATTATATTTTTACATTCGATACCTTGTTATGACTAACTTTAACGTTATTTTTTTAAAATTTAATTAGCATTTTTATATTAAAAAGTTATTTTTGTGGAGAAATACTTTGAAAAATGAAAAGATTTTTGTCCCTAATTTTTATCGCTGCGGCTATGAGCTCTTGTCAAGAAGACGTAAAATTCAACGATCCGGGTTTACAAGGATTGAAGGATGACGTTTTCTGGACTGCCGGCGATACCAGAGCCTACCTTGATGCTAACGGAAGACTATCCATAGAAGCTAAAACACAATTTGAAACGCTTACCTTAAACACGAGTGGCACTAATGAAGGTACCTATGTTTTAGGAACTACCAATGCCAATAATTCAGTTACCTATTCAGCTACTATTGACAATGTCGATTTAGAATATGCTACCGTGGCAGTTCCCGGTCCGGTTAGCGCTATTACTTCATTGAACGGCGGAACAGGTTATACCAGTGGAACATCTGTTTTAACTACCGGTGGTTCAGGAAGTGGTTTAAGTGTTAATATAGTGGCCAATGCTTCCGGAGTGGTTACCAGTGTAACATTGGCTTCCAGAGGTAATTTTTATGTTGCCGGGGATTTAATCACAGTAGTCGGAGGAAATTTGAATTGCAAATTCCGAGTACAAAATGTCCAAAACAGCAACGGAGAAATCAAAATTACAGAATACGATAACGTGAATATGACGGTTTCAGGTAAGTTTAAGTTTAATGCTGCCAATACCAATAACAGTCCGTTTGGAGGTCCGATTTTAAATTTCCAATACGGAGAATTTTATAAAATCCCTGTTTTTCCATCTATTTAAGTATCAGTTCATTCAAAATAATAAGCCGTCTATTGACGGCTTTTTTTATTTATTCGCAATTAATTCACTTTTATAGTGTTTTGCGTTTTATTTAAGGTTACCTTTGTCAAAATTTAAAAATTAAAATATGAACATTTTTGTTGGGAGTCTTCCGTTTAGTATAGACGAAGCAGATTTAAGAGATTCTTTTGAGGTCTATGGAACGGTTAATTCCGTAAAAATTATTACTGATAAATTTACAGGAAGAAGTAAAGGATTCGGTTTTGTGGAAATGGAAAATGATGCGGAAGCTCAAAAAGCAATCGATGAGTTGAATGGAGCTACTGTAAGCGGTAGAACTATAGTGGTAAATAAATCTGAACCGAAACCGGAAGGCGAAAGAAGAAGCTTCAACAATAACCGTGGCGGTGGATACAACGGAGGAGGAAATTCTCGTGGTGGTTACAATGACAGAAACAGCGGCGGAAGATACTAATTCAACCCAAGCTTTATAAATTTAAAAAACCATTCGATCTTTCGGATGGTTTTTTTGTTGATAACTAAAGTTGATTTCCTAAGTCTGAAAACGTATTTTTGAAAATGCTCCGAGGGTTATTCTTTTGCCCAAATGCTTCTCGGAAATTACAATTTTAATTTTGGGATTTTCACCTATGTATTTGATTTTTGATACCGAAACTACCGGTTTACCCCGCAATTGGGCGGCTCCGATATCCGATACCGACAATTGGCCGCGTTGTATTCAAATAGCCTGGCAATTGCACGATGCTATGGGTAATCTGATAGAACACCAGGATTATTTGGTAAAACCTGACGGATTTAATATTCCTTATGATGCCGAGAGAATCCATGGTATTTCAACAGAACTGGCTCAAGCCCAAGGGATTCCTTTGTCGGAAGTACTCGAAAAATTCAATGCGGCTTTGTCCAAAGCCAAATTCATCGTCGGACAAAATGTAGGTTTCGATGTCAACATCATGGGGTGTGAATTTTACCGTTTGGGCGTCAATTCTCCTTTGGCCTCCTTGCCGGTGTTAGATACTTGTACCGAAGTCACCGCCGAATTACTCAAATTACCCGGCGGTCGTGGCGGAAGGTTCAAATTGCCTACACTAACCGAATTACATAGTTACCTTTTTAATGTGCCGTTTGCCGAAGCGCACAATGCTACTGCCGATGTTGAAGCCACTACACGTTGTTTCTTAGAACTCATCCGACGCGAGGTTTTTACCAAAGAAGAGCTCGATGTTCCGGCCGATTATTTCCGCGAATTCGGTGAAAAGAATCCGAAGGAGATTCAGCTCATCGGATTGCAACACATCAATCTCAAGCAAGCTTCGGAAATCATCAGAAAGCAACTGCAAGCCCAAGAAGTCGTTACACCAACCCAACATGAAGAGCAAGTACATCATGATATCACAGATGTTCAGTTTGTTCACTTACACAACCATACGCAATTCTCCGTGCTGCAGTCCACCATTAGTGTTAAAGATTTGGTGAATGCTGCCGTACAAAACAAAATGCCGGCAGTGGCCATGACAGACCACGCCAATTTAATGGGCGCTTTTCATTTTGTACGCGATATTATTTCGCACAACAAATCGGCGCAAGCCAAAAACAAACAAGCCGAAGAAAGCGGCGAAAGCCCAACAGAAACTATCGTAAAACCTATAGTAGGATGCGAGTTCTATGTGTGTGATGACTTAAGAGACAAATCGCGCAAAGACAACGGTTACCAAATTGTCTTTTTGGCCAAAACCAAAAAAGGCTACCACAATTTGGCCAAATTATCCTCTATCGCTTACACCGAAGGGTTTTATTATGTGCCTCGAATTGACAAAAAAGTCATTCAAGAATACAAAGAAGATATTATTGTCCTTTCCGGAAATCTCTACGGAGAAATTCCGAGTAAGGTTTTAAATATAGGCGAAAACCAAGCCGAAGAAGCGCTTATTTGGTGGAAAGCACAGTTCGGTGAGGATTTCTACATCGAGTTGATGCGCCATAATCAGGAAGATGAAAATCGGGTAAACGCTTCGCTCATTACTTTGGCCAAAAAACACGGCGTAAAAACGGTTGCCACCAACAACGTTTTCTACATCAATAAAGAAGATGCTAACGCTCACGATATTCTATTGTGTGTGCGCGACGGCGAAAAGCAATCGACACCTATTGGTCGCGGTCGTGGCTACCGATACGGTTTTAATAATCAGGAATACTATTTCAAATCGAGTGACGAAATGAAAAAGTTGTTTCACGATTTGCCGGAAGCCATTCTAACTACCGAAGAAATAGTCAATAAGATTGAAATATACGATTTGTCGCGGGAAGTGCTTTTGCCAAAATTCGATATCCCGGAGGAATTTGTAGTGCCCGAAGATGCACTCGATGGCGGCAAAAGAGGTGAAAACAAATACTTAGCTCATTTAACTTACGAAGGCGCCAAAAAGCGTTACGGCGAAATCACACCGGAAATTCAAGAACGTTTGGGCTTCGAATTAAAAACCATCGAAAATACAGGATATCCGGGCTACTTTTTGATTGTACAGGATTTCATCGCGGCGGCGCGCCAAATGGACGTTTCGGTTGGTCCGGGCCGTGGTTCCGCAGCAGGTTCCGTAGTGGCGTATTGTCTCGGGATTACCAACATCGACCCGTTACTATACGATTTGCTTTTTGAGCGTTTCCTAAATCCCGATCGTGTGTCGATGCCCGATATTGATATCGACTTTGACGATGAAGGCCGAAGTCGCGTAATGGATTATGTAATCAAAAAATACGGCTCCAAACAGGTAGCGCAAATTATTACGTATGGTACGATGGCAGCCAAATCATCGGTTCGTGATACTGCGCGTGTACTCGATTTGCCGTTGTTTGAAGCCGATAAAATTGCCAAGTTAATTCCGACGACTTTAAATTTGGCCAAAATTTTTACCCTTGATAACGACAAACTTAAAGCGGCGCTCAGAGCCGAAGAATACGATAAAGTCAAAGAGTTGATTGAACTCGCCAACGGCAACGACTTAGGCAGTGAAACCATTCAGCAAGCCAAAATTTTAGAAGGCAATTTGCGCAATACCGGAATTCACGCTTGTGGTGTGATTATTACACCGGACGACATTACGAATTTCGTTCCGGTGGCTACTGCTAAGGATTCGGAGTTGTATGTTACACAGTTCGACAACTCGGTAGTAGAAAGTGCCGGTTTGCTTAAAATGGACTTCTTGGGGTTGAAAACCCTGACGCTGATTAAAGATACCGTAAAATTAGTGAAATACCGTACCGGAATTGAACTTGATCCGGATGCGTTTCCGATAGATGATGTCAAAACGTACGAGTTGTTCCAAAGAGGTGAAACGGTTGGGATTTTCCAATACGAGTCGCCCGGTATGCAAAAATACCTCAAGGATTTAAAACCAACGGTATTCGGCGATTTGATTGCCATGAACGCACTCTATCGTCCGGGACCGCTCGAATACATTCCTTCTTTCGTTCGACGTAAAAACGGGGAAGAGGAAATTGTATACGACCTTGAAGCCTGCGAAGAATACCTCAAAGATACTTACGGAATTACTGTTTACCAAGAGCAGGTAATGCTTTTGTCGCAAAAACTCGCCAATTTTTCCAAAGGTGATGCCGATGTACTCCGTAAAGCGATGGGGAAAAAGCAAAAAGATGTTTTGGATAAAATGAAGTCCAAATTCATCGATCAAGCTGTGGCTAACGGACATCCCGCCGATAAATTGGAAAAAATTTGGAAAGACTGGGAAGCGTTTGCTCAGTACGCTTTCAATAAATCGCACTCTACTTGTTATGCTTGGATTGCCTATCAAACGGCTTATTTAAAAGCACATTATCCGGCCGAATATATGGCCGCGGTACTGTCGAATAACATGAACGATATCAAGCAAGTGTCATTCTTTATGGAAGAATGTAAGCGAATGGGCTTGCAAGTACTCGGTCCCGATGTGAATGAAAGTTACTATAAGTTTACTGTAAACGAAAACTATGCAGTGCGTTTCGGAATGGGTGCTATTAAAGGCGTCGGAATGGGCGCCGTACAAACCATAGTTGACAACCGCAAAGAAGGAAATTACAAATCGATTTTTGACTTGGCCAAACGCATAGACTTGCGTGCCGCCAATAAAAAAGCATTCGAAAACTTGGCCTTAGCCGGTGGTTTCGATTGTTTTGCCGATACACACCGCGCCCAATATTTTCATACGGATGGCGATAACATTACGTTTTACGAAAAAGCCATGCGTTATGGTGCCAAGTTTCAGGAAAATGAAAACTCGTCGCAAGTCAGCCTTTTCGGCGATGCCAGCGATGTGCAAATAGCCGAGCCAACGGTTCCGCCTTGTGAGGAATGGAGCACTATGGAAAAGTTGGCCAAAGAAAAAGAAGTAGTCGGGATTTATATTTCCGGTCATCCGTTGGACGATTTTAAATTTGAGATGAAATACTTCTGCAACAGCAAATTAGAGAATTTAAAAAATCTGAATAATTTTGTGGGCAAAACGCTCACTTTTGCCGGGATAGTAACCAATGTGCAGTATAAAACGGCTAAAAATGGTAAAGACTGGGCGATGTTTACTTTGGAAGGTTATGATGAAAGTCACGAATTCAGAATCTTTGATGAAGAGTATCTCAAGTTCCGCCATTTCTTAGTAAACAACCAGTTTGTATACTTTAAAGTCACCGTAAAAGACGGCTGGGTGAACCGTGAAACCGGTAAAAAATCGGATCCGCGAATTCAATTCATGGATGTAAAACAGTTACAAGATGTATTGCCGCAATTTGCCAAAAAGTTAAGCATTCAAATGGATATTCATGAGCTGCAGATGGAATTCATCCAACAACTCAATCAATTGTTTACCGCTAACAAAGGCGATCACACTGTGTCCTTTGAAGTGATGGAATTTGAAAAAGTACTCAAACCGGTTGCGCCTATGCCCAAAGCTGTAGTTGATGAAGAATTGATGACAGATGCCGATAATCCTGAAGATATGGAAATCGATATTCCGGTTATAGAGGAGCAATTGCAAGTTGCTACACGAATCTCTTTACCAAGTCGTAAATTGAAAATCCGAATCTCTAATGAGCTCTTGACGGAATTGGAGAAAATGAACGTCAAATTCAGTCTCAACTAAAAATCAATTCTGATAATGATTTGATAGTCAAAACTGATTTTTTTAACGTTTTATAATCAAATAAATTGTCTAATTTTGGCAACAAATAATAAAGTAATTTAAAAATATACAATATGGCTTTAGCAATTACAGATGCTACTTTTGAAGAGGTAGTGTTAAAAGCAGACAAACCGGTAGTGGTTGATTTTTGGGCGGCTTGGTGTGGTCCTTGTCGTATGGTTGGACCGGTAATCGATGAAATTTCCTCAGAATATGAAGGCAAAGCAATAGTAGGTAAGGTAGACGTTGATGCCAATCAGGAGTTCGCTGCCAAATACGGTGTGCGTAACATTCCAACTGTTTTGGTGTTCCAAAACGGAGAAGTGGTTGGTCGTCAAGTAGGCGTTGCGCCTAAAAAAACCTACACCGATGCTATCGATGCATTGTTGTAAAATACCATGAAAAAGAAATCAAGGTCTAACGCGAGTTAGGCCTTTTTTTATTTTCAGGAGCACGGCATTGACAGTGTTTAGGAAAACGCCTCCCGCTTTCCGCACTACGCGGTAGTTTGCTCCAATCGGGGCTATAGTCACGTTTAGCATTTTTTTAGCAGTGATTTCTCAGTAATTTCAAATTTCAAATCCTTATATTTGACTTATGAAGATTGAAGAACAAAAAGAACTCATTTCCGGTTTCAAGCATTTGGAATTGTTGGCCAACCAGGTTGTAGAAGGCTTTATATCGGGTATGCACAAATCGCCTTTTCACGGATTTTCTGCTGAGTTTGCCGAGCATAAGGTTTACAATACCGGTGAAAGTACCAAACACATCGATTGGAAATTATTCGCTAAAACCGATCGTTTGTACACCAAACGTTTCGAAGAAGAGACCAATTTGCGTTGTCATTTAATTATCGACAACTCATCTTCCATGCATTATCCTAAATTAAAGACAAATGAGCCGTTTTACCACAATAAAATAGGTTTTTCAGTATTGGCTTCGGCAGTCTTGATGAACTTGCTTAAAAAGCAACGCGATGCTGTCGGATTGAGCGTGTATTCGGATACTTATGAATATTACGCGCCCGAAAAAGGCAGCGATCGACACCATCGCATGATTCTCAATAAATTAGAAGATTTATTGGAAAACCCTAAGCAGTCCAAGAGCACTGATACGGTGACCTATTTACACCAAATAGCCGAGAAAATGCACCGTCGTTCGATGATTATTTTATTTACGGATATGTTTGATCCGACGGCTAATGATAGTAAAACCGAGACGTTGTTTAATGCATTGCAGCATTTGAAACACGACAAGCATCGGGTAGTGGTTTTTCATGTCATCGACAAACAAACCGAAATCAACTTCAATTTTGACAATGCACCTCGCAAGTTTATCGATTTAGAAACGGGTGAGCAAATCAATATTTTTGCCGACAGCATTAAAGAAGCTTATGAAGAAAAGGTTGAAGCCTATTTCAAATCGTTGGCTTTAACCTGTGCTCAAAACAAAATCAAGTATGTACCTGTGGCAGTAGAGGAAAGTTTTGAAAAAATTTTAACGACATACTTGGTTGAAAAACAAATGTTTGGTTAGACAGCGAAATCACATTTTATTTTTTTAGTAAAAAAAAGTTGCAGAATTAAAAATCAGTTGTATATTTGCAACCGCAATTAAGCGATGGTTTGGTAGTTCAGTTGGTTAGAATACATGCCTGTCACGCATGGGGTCGCGGGTTCGAGTCCCGTCCAGACCGCTAAAATTGGGAAAGGTTTTCGGAAACGAAAACCTTTTTTGCCCAAAAAAGGTTTTTAAAAAATCGGATTTGGGTTCCCATAAGATATCTAAGATTAGTTGTGTTGTTTCGCTACGACTTTGTAACTCGTAGCAGGTTTAGTAGTTAGACCAATGAAAAGCTTTCCCTTTTTTAGGGATGGCTTTTTTGCTTTATATGCTTTTTGTTTTTATTTTCTCTTTTAAAAAGTTTTCTTTTCAGCTGTAATTCATTGGATTTTTGTACATTGCGTCGTCTTTTTTTAAAAAATTAAAAGACAAAACCAATCAAAAAACCAACCAATGAAAAAACAACTACTCTCTTTCATCTTATTTTTTGCTACTTCTTTTTTGGTCGCGCAAAGTTTTAATCAGCCAAGCATCTACAATAACGTTTGTGATGACAACAATGATGGTTTTGCCTCATTTTGGTCAGGCGAAATCTCTGCTGAAATTTTAACGCAGGTAGATGCTCAAAACTACAGCATAACACATCATGAAACACAAATGGATGCGGTCAGCAATACAAACGCTCTAAGTAGTCCATACACTAATATTTTGCCTTATCAGCAAACGCTTTTTGCCAGAATTGTTAATAATACAACCGGGGAAATTACCTATGTCAGCTACCCGTTAAATGTTAATCCGGCGCCATCAAGCCCAACGGTTTCCATAACCAATTGTGCCAATACCACTACGAGTTTTCCATGTTGGGATTTGACAAGTGTTGAAGCTCAAATAACTCAGGGAGCAGCAGCTTTATCGGTTACTTTTTTTACCTCAATGGCTGATGCCTATAATTTTACTTCACTAATAGCCAATCCGACTTGTTATATCAGTCCTACCGCATCACCGGTTAATCCGCCTGTTTTTTATAGGGTTGAAAATACTGCAACAGGTTGTTTCGCGGTTGGTGTAGTTGAGTTGATAACGGTTCAGTGTGGTAATTGTGAGGGCATTTCAAGTGTTGTTTTCTCTAACAATTCAAACTCCTCAGTAACCATGACTTGGACAAGTGCTAATGTTGATCCGCAATCCGTTTTGAATATATCTATTGACGGTCAACCATTGATAAGCTTACCCGCAACTGCCAATACTTATGTGATTGATAATTTGGCGTGTAGTGCAACTTATTCCGTTACATTTATTGTAGAATGTCCTTCAGGGAACACTTCTGCGCAAACTTATACCTTTACAACGGCATCATGTGCTCCGCAAGCCGGACAGCCGACAGATTTAAGACAATGTGCAGGAAGTAATGGTCAGGCTTGTTTTAACTTAAACCAAAACGATGTTTTTATTATTAATACTTTAAACCCTGCAGAATATACGGTTACTTATCACAATTCTCAGGCTGATGCTGCTAATGATGTTAGTCCTTTGGCATCGCCTTATTGCATTGCTGTATCTCAGGCTGTTTTTGCCCGTTTGGAGAATAATACTACCCAAGAGTTTCAAATCTTTGGGTTTTCTTTGATCGTTGAAACGTTTACTCAAATCAACACGCCATTAAATAATATGCAACAGTGTGACGATAATAACGATGGTTTTGTGACTTTTGATTTAACTACTGTTCAGGCACAAATTAACAGTACCAATCCCTTACAGTATTACCCTAGTTTGGCTAACGCCCAAAATCAAGTAGTGCCTTTCAACAATCCGTCGGTTTTGAATATCAGTGTTCAGAATCAAATAACCAATGTTTTTGTGAGAGAGATAGTGGCAGATGGTTGTGACAATATTTATTCTTTCCAAATACAAGCTTTTGCTAATTGTAATGTTGCTTATACTTGTTCTCAGGCTAATTCACTTTGTAACTCGCTTGGAGCAGTATTTCAAAATACTACTAATATGTCTTCAACAGGCAACTATGGATGTTTGAGTACTTCGCCAAACCAAACGTGGTTCTATTTACCTGTAAGCCAAGCAGGAACTATAAATCTTCTAATTCAGCAAAGTACTGATCCTAATGTTACTATGGCCAACCTGGATGCTGACTATGTAGTATTTGGTCCATTCTCCAATCCGGTAACACCTTGTAATGGTCAGTTGACACCGAATTTTATAGTAAGTTGCAGTTACTCGGCTTCGGCTACTGAAAATGTAGTCATTACCAATGTTCAACCCGGGCAATATTATTTATTGATGGTTACCAATTTCAGTAACCAATTAGGATACATTAAAATCTCAGAAGTAACCGGCTCAACCGGTGCTATAGATTGCTCAGGCTTACGCCTTAATGCCTTTTTGGATGTAAACAATAACGGAACCCAAGACAACGGCGAACAAAATTTCCCTTTAGGACAGTTTACTTATGAAATCAACAATAGCGGTAATGTACACAACGTAGTTTCGCCTACCGGTTATTATAATATTTATGATACCAATGGTAATAACTCTTATGACATCAGTTATGCCATCGATCCTAACTATACAGCTTCATATGGTATTACAACAGCATCTTACAGCAACGTTCAAGTTGTTATCGGCGGCGGTTTACAAACCTATAACTTCCCTATCACTATAACACAACCATATAATGATTTGGCAGTGCACATCATTCCTGTAAATGCACCAAGACCCGGTTTTACTTATATGAATAAGATAGTGTATACCAATAATGGCAACCAAACCATAACTTCGGGGACGGTAACTTTTAATCATGATCCTTTGGTCGGTATAGTAACCAATACACAAACAGGAACAAGTCCGATAGCCAATGGCTTTACGTATAATTTCAGCAATTTATTGCCGTTTGAGTCGAGAGAAATGACGGTGACTTTACAAGTGCCAACCATACCAACGGTTACCATAGGTGGTTTGTTAACCAACACGGCATCTATAGTTCCTTTGAGTGGCGATGTGGTGCCGGAAAATAATTCGGCTGTTAATAGCCAAATCATCATTGGAGCTTATGATCCGAATGACAAAATGGAAGCACATGGAGAAAGAATTCTCTATGCTTCTTTTTCTACTAATGATTATCTGACTTACACCATTCGTTTTGAAAACACCGGAACGGCCAATGCAGAGAATGTTAGAGTCAATGATGTTTTAGACGCCGGTTTAGATGCTAACACCATTCGCATGGTCAGCGCTAGTCATTCTTATGTAATGGATAGGGTTGGGAACAATGTCAACTGGATTTTTGAAGACATTCAGTTGCCGCCATCTGTGGCCAACACCAACATTGGAAAAGGCTACATCACTTTCCAAATCAAACCGTTGTCAGGCTTTGCCGTGGGTGATATTATTCCTAATACGGCTTCGATTTATTTCGACTTTAATCCGCCAATTATAACCAATACTTTCAATACCGAATTCGTACAGCAATTAGGTATAGATGAATTTGAAAACAACAGCTTTGTGTTTTACCCTAATCCGGTATCCGATTGGCTGACCATTAGTGTTCGTGGTAATGCAACCATTGCCGGTGTTACAGTATATGATGTATTGGGTAAAATGGTGTTTGCTCAACAAGCTTCCAACTTGTCCACTCAAACCATAGACTTGTCTGCTGTTTCAAAAGGTATTTATTTGATTGAAGTAACTACCGATACCAATCATAAAGTCATCAAAAAATTGATTGTAGACTAATTATACCCTCTTCAATAGTAAAGCCTTCTCTCGAGAAGGCTTTCTTTTTTGGGCAAAGCTTAGCTTGGTGAATATAATTTCTTATTTTTGAAACTGTTAATCGATTCAATTCATACATGAAAAGAGCTCTGGCTTTAGCATTACTAACCGTTTGTTTTTCTTGCCAATATTTGGAGAAGAAAGTGCCTTCCGAACAAGAATTGCTCGAGCAACAAATGAAAGAAATCAATTGGAAAGAAGTGGATGAATATCCTTCGGTTAGCGATTGTGAGAAATTGAGTGATGCCAATTTGCGCAAGCAGTGTTTTTTCGATTTTCTAACAGCTACTATCGAACAAAAATTAGCGATAGACACTTTGGCTACCATGTTCCCAAAACTCGATACTATTGAGGTAAGAGTTACCGTTTTACCAGATGCTACTTTAGAATTTAAACCCGAATTTCCTAAAGATTCTGTGGCTTACGATACCATTAAAATCGATAGTATATTGCGTGCCCGCTTGGTTGATTTTCCCAAAGTAAATCCGGCGATTAAAAGAGGTATACCGGTAAAAACACAGTTTGTCCTTCCGGTAATTATCAAGCAAGAATAGGTTTAAGTTTAGCGAGAGACTAGAATTTATCGACTAAATTTTCTTCCTTTCCAAGAGAAACCTCCGAATAAAGAATACATCCCAACTAAGCTGGCGTAAAATGGATAAACCACAGCGGAAGCTAATGGTAAAAGCCATCGGCCTTTGCGTAAGTATTGGTTGGCTTTGTATAACAGTGTATAATCTACCAAGTATTTTGCAGAGAAAACGCCAAGCCATATACCGGTTTCCAAGCAGTGGCAAAGCACAAAATATAAACCAATCACCAAGCCTAAATTCATCAGCAAAACAATAACCGCCAAAAACTTGGCATAGGTATTTTGATAACCGGTGGTTTTACCGGCCCAGCGTACCCGTTGCTGGAAAAAGACAAACAAATCATTTTCGGGTTTGGTTTTCACAATATTTTGAGGGTGTTTTAAATAGTGTACCTTTTCAGGAGAATGTTTTACAGCTTTTTGCAACAAGAAGACATCATCACCGCTGGCTCTGTTTTGGTTGCCATTGAAGCCGTCGAGAGCCGTAAAGAATTTTTTGGTGTAGGCAAAATTAGCACCATTACACATAAAAGGTTTTCCCAATCCGAAACTTCCGATGGTGGTGCCTTGTAAACTTAATAAATCCAACTGTTGGAAATGGTGAAACCAGTTGTTTTTGGTCTTATAAGCCACGGCACCAATAATCATCTCAGGTTGTTGTTTCTGAATGTATTCGTCTAAAACCAATAGCCAGTTTTTTGGAACCGAACAATCGGCATCGGTAGTAATAATCCAGTCGTGTTTGACAATCGGAATAGCTCGTGCAATAGCATCTTTTTTAGGAGAATCAGACAATCGTAAATTCTCTAAAAGTGTGGTGTCAATGGTGTCGTGTTCCATCCGCCAACGAATGCAAATGCGCTCCGAAAGATCAGTCGAGAAATCATCTACCATGATAATTTCAATCAATTCATGCGGATAGTTCAGCTTAGAAAAAGAAGCCAGCAATTTTGGCAAATTCTTTTCCTCGTTGCGAAAAGGGACTATGATAGTAAAAGCCGTTTTGGGCGCAACAGTGGTTGGTTTAAAAGATTTGACTTTGTTGTAGCCTAAAATTAACTGGACCATCAGAACAACATAAATCAATAAAATCAGGGATAGTATTACGGTGATTGCTTCCATTTCGGTTTAAATTTTAAGACAAAATAGCTTCCTATTACAACAGGTAAAACAACATTTAAGAACCACATCAGCGTGGCAATAAAAACAACAATCCATTCGTTTACGCCTAATTTTTCAAAGAAAAAAAGCGCAACGCTTCCCTTAACCGCAAAGTCTAAAAACTGAAAGCTGGGCAATGAAGAAGCCAAAAAATAGACAGCTGCTATCGAAGCCATTAAGGTTGCATAGGGTAAATCTACATCAAAAGCGAGAAATAAAAAATAATATTGGTGTGAAAAAACCAAGTAGCGACCAACCGCTAACAGTATGTTTTTACGATGGGTCTTTTTGGGGATTTCATTGATTTTTGTCAGTAGTTTTTCGATGGAATATCCTTTGATTTTAATGGATTTGATTAAAAAAGACAAACCGATAAACAGTAGGCAAATACCAATAATGGTCAAAACCCAATAGTTGTATCCCAAAACCCATAGCCCTATTGTTCCGAAAAGTATCGTTAAAATCATTTGGATACCGTTGCAAATCAAGTTAAGGAAAATGATTTTTTTGGTCTTCTTTTGGTCGAAATACAATGCTTTTCCGGCATATTCTCCCAATCCGTTAGGTGTAAAAATTCCGGCTGTAAGAGCGCTGAGGACTTGTTTGGCAGATTCGCCTACAGTTATAGGGTGAATGAAGGTTACTAAATTTTGCCACTTTAAAATTTCCAAATAGCGGTTTGCAACACTAAAAGAAAGCAAAAATAAGATACCTGACAAGCTCCATTTTCGATTAAACAACTTAAAGAATTTTTCCCAGTTTAATTGGTCGTTATTGTGTAGTTCACTGTATATAAAGTAAAAAGAAAGCAATACAATAATCAGCTTTACGGCTGTTATAAAGGTTTTGTTTTGCATGATTTTTTTCATCTCACAAAGTAACGGATATCCCGAAAAGATTCCAATGAAAAATAATATTGTATAAACCTGAATCTAATAATTTGATTTACAAAAAATAATATATTTTTACGGTCTATAAAAACTAACAAACCAAACTCAAAAAACTAACAATTAGTGATGAAAAAAATTACCATTTTATTCTTGTTGTTGCATAGCATTGGCTTTGCCCAACAAACTTCATGGGAAAAGGTATCAGCGCAGAATTTGATACCGCTAAAGCAAGTGGAACGCTCTAATTTTCCAAAAGATTTTAAACTTTTTGCTACTGATATCAGTACTTTAAAATCGGCATTGCAATCGGCTCCCAATCGTTTAACTGCCAGTCAATCCAATACCGTTGTGACTATTCCTAATGTCAACGGTGGCGTTGAAAGATTTCAAATGTTTGAGTTTTCAAACTTTGCTCCCGAATTACAGGCTCAATATCCTAACATCAGGTCTTATATTGGTGTAGGAGTTGATGACAAAAAAGCGCAAATTCGATTGAGTATAGATGATTCCGGCATGCAAGCCATGATTTTCAGAACCGATAAAAGAAATGAATTCATTGAGCCATACGCCACAAACGGATTGGTATATGCTGTTTATGAATCCAGTCGTGAAAAGGGAGCTTTGCCTTTTACTTGTTCGACGGTTGACAATTCAGTAGCCCACAGTTTGCAAAGACAACAAAATGTTCAAACTCCCATGTCCAGTTCCGGTGAGTTGTTATTATTCAGATTAGCCTTGTCATGTAACGGTGAGTATACTACATATTTTGGCGGTACTGTAGCCGGTGCATTGGCTGCTATGAATGCTACTATGACCAGAGTAAATGGAGTATTTGAAAAAGATTTGTCGATTCATATGAATATTATAGCCAACAATAACTTGGTTATTTTTACCAATGCGGCTACAGATCCCTACACTACTATGGGGAACTGGAATGCTCAATTGCAGAGTATACTTACCAATATAATTGGTGAAGCTAATTACGATGTAGGGCACATGTTTGGTTCAACCGGTGGCGGCGGAAATGCCGGATGTATCGGTTGCGTATGTGAAGATGGCAGTAAGGGAAGCGGTATTACTTCTCCAGCCAATGGCGTTCCTATGGGAGATACTTTTGATATTGATTATGTGGCTCATGAATTGGGTCATCAATTTGGAGGGAACCATACTTTTTCACACAATGTTGAAGGTTCAGGAGTTAATGTTGAACCGGGCTCTGGATCAACTATTATGGGTTATGCCGGAATCACCACCCGTGATGTTCAAACAAATTCTGATGATTACTTTGTTTATGCCTCAATCAAGCAAATTCAGGATAATATGGTTGCTAAAGTTTGCCCAACCAGAGTTACTTTGACTAATATCACTCCGGTAGTTAATGCCGGTTTAGATTATACAATCCCTAAAAGTACACCATTTGTATTAACCGGTGTAGCCTCTGATGGCAACGGTGATGCACTTACCTATTGTTGGGAGCAAAATGATACGGCGACCACTCAAACCGGAGCTGCCAGTGCCGCTTCTGCTACAAAAACAGGTGGTCCCAATTGGCGTTCTTACGACCCGGTTTCATCACCACAACGTTATTTTCCTCCTTTAGCCAGAGTAGTAGCAAACCAATCTACCACCCAAGGTACTGATATTGTAGTTGAAGCTTTGAGTTCCGTTGCCAGAACTTTGAATTTTGTTTTAACTGTAAGAGACAATTTTGCCGGTTCAGGACAAACCAATTCCGATGATATGACGGTTACCGTAGACGCTGTGGCCGGACCTTTTTTGGTTTCTACTCCAAATACTGCAGTAAGTTGGGCTGTTGGTTCTAATCAAACAGTAACTTGGGATGTAGCCGGTACAACTGCTAATGGCGTTAATGCTCAGTATGTAGATATTTTCCTTTCTACGGATGGTGGATTTACTTATCCTATTCAATTGGCGAGCAAGGTTCCTAACGATGGTTCCGAAGTAATCACGGTTCCAAATAACGTTGGAAATACCAATCGTGTGATGGTAAAAGGATACAAACACATTTTTTATGATATCTCCAATGCTAATTTTTCTATTGTAGCACCGGCAGTTGATTTTGCTATAGCTTACAATGGAGTTGCAGAGCAGCAGAACAAACAAATTTGTACCGGAAGTTCTGTTTCTTACACCATTCCATACACTGCTCTTGGCGGATTCAACGGGACTGTAACCTTAGCACTTTCAGGGCAACCTGCGGGGACTACAGGAACTTTCTCTCCCGCTACTGTTTCAGCCAACGGAAATGTTATTCTAACCATAAACAATACTGGTGCTGCTACACCGGGTTTTTATGCCATGACAGTAACAGCTACTTCAGGTTCGATTACTAAAACGGCCCCATTTTACTTGGAGTTGTTCAATGCAAATTTCCCAACCCAAACACTAACTTATCCTGCTCATTTGCAAACAGGAATTCCGACTACATTAACGTTAACTTGGCCGGCAAATGCGAATGCCACAGCTTACGATGTTCAAGTAGCCACTGATGATAATTTTACCAATATTGTAGCTTCAGCTACCGTTACTACCAATTCTTATAATGTAACTGGCTTGGCAGATGCTACCAATTATGTTTGGAGAGTGTTGCCAAAAAATAATGCTTGTGTAGGGAATTACAGTACAGCCAATTTATTTAAAACCGGATTGCCTAATTGTACGGTTTTCACTTCAACTAATGTGCCTATTACTATTCCAACTACTGCAAACGTAACGGTAAATTCAACTCTAAATGTTGCCTCAACCAATACAATTTCAGACGTTAATGTAACAGTAAACATAAACCATACTTGGGTTAATGATATGACGATTACTTTAATCAGCCCAACCGGTACACAAGTGCAATTAGTGGCTCAACCTTGTACAAGCGACAGTTTATTGAACATCAATGCCACTTTTGATGATTCAGGAACTGCTTTAGTTTGTCAAACTAATCCTGCTATCAGCGGAACAATACAACCGTTCCAATCGTTATCGGCTTTTAATGGACAAAACATGAACGGAACATGGACATTAAGAGTTTTGGATTCTTTTAATCAAGATGGAGGAGCTATCAATAGTTGGAGTTTGAGATTGTGTAGCACTACAGCCGTTCCATTGAGTGTAGAGGATAATTCCATCAAGGATTTCAGTTTGTACCCGAATCCGAATAACGGTGATTTCAATGTGCAATTTAACTCAACGTCTAATGAACCTATCGAGTTAGCTGTTTTTGACATCAGAGGAAGACAGATTTATCAAAACGTTTACACCAATAACGGATTCTTCAATGAGAATATTCAACTGAACAATTTACAATCGGGTGTTTACTTGATTAAAGTGAAAGACGGTAAGAACGAGATTACCAAAAAGTTCATCAAACAATAATACATAAAGTACTCTATAAGAAAGGTCGTTTTTTAAACGGCCTTTTTTTATGGAAAGCTTCATTTTGTTTCCTATTTTTACCAAAAAAAACAATTGACTTTGGCCAACGAACGCATCATATTAGGCATTGACCCCGGAACGACCATTATGGGATTCGGATTGATTAAAGTGATTAACAAGAAAATGGAATTTCTTCAGTTAAACGAATTGATCCTAAGCAAGTATGATGATCATTACACCAAGCTGAAAATCATTTTTGAACGCACCATCGAACTCATCGAAACCCATCATCCCGATGAAATAGCTATTGAAGCCCCATTTTTCGGAAAGAATGTGCAATCGATGTTAAAGTTGGGCAGGGCTCAGGGCGTTGCTATGGCAGCCGGTTTATCGCGCCAAATTCCCATCACCGAATACGAACCCAAAAAAATCAAAATGGCCATCACCGGTAACGGAAACGCCAGCAAAGAGCAAGTTGCCAAAATGCTGCAACAATTGTTGGGCTTAAAAGAATTGCCAAAGAATCTCGATTCTACCGATGGTTTGGCGGCCGCAGTTTGCCATTTTTTCAACTCAGGAAAAATTACAGCCGGGAAAAGTTACAGTGGTTGGGATGCTTTTGTCAAACAGAATGAAAATAGAGTGACTAAATAATTTTTGTAAAAAAAACCACATTTTTTTAGAGTTATTAAAAAAATTATATATTTATACTTTAACTCTTTAAACCAATCTTTTATGAAAATGATTAAAATCGTAAGCTCCTTTATGCTTATTCTTGCATTTGCTTCATGTTCCTCTGATAGTGGCGGAGGTTCTTCTGATGAAGCCAGTTTGTCTGTCAACGGAACAAATGTTGTCCTAAGTTCGCCTATCGTTCAAAGAGGTGAAGATACTTTTGTGATGACTGCCGATCTTCCTAATGATGAATCATTGCAAATTGAATTTAACAAATATGGTAACTTAGGAGAGTTTAGTTATTGGCAAGAATTTGAGGTTTTTAAAACCTATGAACATTATAAATCAAACTATTTTACGTTTAACCTTATTTCGGTTAATGAAAATACCAGAAGGGTTAAGGTTTCTTTCTCAGGTACACTTTATGCAGATGAAAACGATCTGAATTCTGATACAAGACAAGTTAGCGGTACTTTTGATTTACCTTACGTGGTTACTACACCATTATTGACCGGATTGGGGTTGAAATGTAAAATTGGAAGCAATGACTGGTATGAAACTTCATTTTGGGACAATGGCTTTGGTAATATTGATAGAAAATTTATCAGTGACGATGAATACCAAATTATCATGAAATTTGTTGACGAAGAGATCTCTACCGGAACGTACACCTTTACAACAAGCAGCATGAATAAAATGCAATTGGCAAAATTTAATACTACCACACTCTCATACACTGAATACAATACAACAGGAACGGTAACAGTAACGTCCAATTCGTTTCCGCTGTTTGGTATTCGTGTCATCGAGGGTACCTTTAGTTTAACGGCTACCAATCCATCCAATTCGGCTGATGTGATTCAGGTGACTAACGGTAGTTTTAAAACCAATTTCTAAATACAAAGTCTTGTAGATTCAATATATTTGCCAGACTTATGTCTGGCATTTATATTCATATTCCCTTCTGCAAACAAGCTTGTCATTACTGCGACTTCCACTTTTCGACTTCCCTGAAGAAGAAAGACGAAATGGTTGCGGCTTTGGCGAACGAAATCGCCATGCGAAAAGACGAGTTTAAGTATGAGGTTGTGGAAACCATTTACTTTGGTGGTGGCACTCCCAGTATATTGGAGATTGCTGATTTAAGATGGTTGATTGAGGAAGTGTTTCAGCATTATAATGTCACTGAAAATCCCGAAATTACGGTTGAAGCCAATCCAGATGATTTATCCGAAGAGCGCATTATTGCATTATCACAAAACAAAGTCAACCGATTAAGTATCGGCATCCAATCTTTTTTTGAAGACGATTTAAAACTAATGAATCGCGCACACAATGTAGCCGAAGCCAAAAAGTGTTTAGAAATGGCTACCAAATATTTCGACAACATTACCATCGATTTGATTTACGGGATGCCCGAGATGAGCCGAGAAAAATGGTTGCAAAATATCCAAACGGCCTTGTCCTACAACATTCCGCATATTTCAAGTTATGCTTTGACAGTCGAACCCAAAACGGCTTTGCATCAGTTCATTCAAAAAGGAGTGATTCCACCTCTGGATGACGATTTGGAGCAAGAGCATTTTCATCTATTGGTAGACACTCTGGAAGAACACGGTTTTGTGCATTACGAGTTGTCTAATTTTGGTAAAGAAGGCTATTTCTCTAAGAATAATTCGAGTTATTGGCTAGGCAAAAAGTACCTCGGCATCGGACCATCGGCGCATAGTTATGACGGAGAAAAGCGCGGCTGGAACATTGCCAACAATTCGCTTTACCTGAAATCATTGGCCAATAACGAATTGCCGATTGAAATCGAAACCTTAACCAAAACCGACCGTTACAACGAATACATCATGACCGGTTTGCGTACCATTTGGGGTGTTTCTTTGAATAGAATCGAAACGGAATTCGGCGCCAACTATCTTAATTATTTACAACAACAAGCCGCCAAATACATAGATGACCATTTGCTTTTTGTAGACGATAATATTCTCCGAACGACCAAGAGAGGCAAGTTTTTAAGCGACGGAATTGCGTCCGACTTATTTTTGCTAAATTTGGAATGATATAACCGCAAAGCACGCTAAGAATTAAGCAAGGAACGCAGAAGATTATGACAGAAAATGAATTGTCTAAAGTTGTATTTGATTGTGCTTTAAAAGTTCACCAAGCATTAGGTCCTGGTCTCTTAGAAAGTGCTTATGAAGAGTGTTTGTTTTATGAGTTAAAAAAAAATGGTTTAGATGTTCAGAAGCAAAAAGCACTTCCGCTTGTTTATGAAGAGGTTAAGCTCGATGTTGGTTATAGAATTGATATTATTGTAGAAAACAAATTGATTATAGAAGTTAAATCTGTTGAGACATTGAATGATGTTCATTTTGCACAACTCTTAACCTATTTGAAATTGACAAATTGTAAGTTAGGATTGCTAATCAATTTTAATGTATCATTAATAAAAAACGGAATAAAAAGAATTGTAAATAATCTTTAATCCCTTGCGAACACCGCGTAATTCTTTGCGCACTTTGCGGTTAAATCCTATGAAAGCGACTATAAACCACCACCAAATCGACTTATCAAAACCCATTGATATTTCCATTCCGTTAACCAATACCGAGGACAATCCTATCGCGTGGTATATTGAAAAGCCTGTGATTGAACCGGTGAAATTTGGTAGTTGGGTAGGGAAAGTCTCGGAAGGCAGTTCGACCAACTTTAACAACATCTTTTTCAATCCGCACGGACATGGCACGCACACCGAATGTTTAGGTCATATCACCAAAGTATTTTACAGCATCAATCAATGTTTGAAGCAGTTTTTCTTCACGGCCGAGTTGATTACAGTGGCGCCCGAAAGTGTGGTAGACGATTTTATCATCACCAAATTCCAAATAGTAAATGCTTTAAACGGTAAAACTCCGGAAGCGCTTGTTATTCGAACCTTGCCGAACGAAGAGAGTAAAAAACACAAAAACTATTCACACACCAATCCGCCCTACTTGTCAGAAGACGCAGCGACTTTCATCCGAGAAATCGGAATTAAACATTTGCTGATTGATTTGCCTAGCGTAGATAGGGAAGAAGACGAAGGACGATTGGTAGCACACAAAGCCTTTTGGAATGTAAAAGACGTTAATAATCTTAACCCCGATGCGAGATTGGATTGCACCATAACCGAAATGATTTATGTAAACGATGAAGTGCAAGACGGCAACTATATTTTGAACCTGCAAATAGCTTCTTTTGAAAACGATGCTTCACCCAGCAAACCAATATTATTCAAAATGGAAGATTGATGCTGTTCGAATTCATTATAAAATCTACAATCACCAATTGTTAATCTACAATCTTCAATCGGTATGAACATACAACAACTCTACGAATTCTGTCTTTCCAAAAAAGGTGTCACCGAACATTTCCCGTTTGATGAAGATACTTTGGTGTTTAAGGTAGGCGGCAAAATGTTTTGCTTAACTTCTTTAAAAGAATGGGAAAATAACACGCCATCTCTCAATTTAAAATGTGATCCGGAGCGTGCCGAAGTGCTTCGGGCCGAATATGATGCCATCAATCCCGGCTATCACATGAGTAAGATCCATTGGAATACGATTGCGTTTCACAGTGATGTTTCCGATAAAATGATGTGTGAACTCATCAATCATTCTTACGATTTGGTTTTCAAAAGTTTGACAAAAAAAAGTCAAAACGAAATTCTTCAAAACGAGAATTAGGCATTACTTTTGCAAAGCGATAGCAATACAAAATCTTAGAAATTTTTTACCATGTTAGATAATTTAAAGAAAATACTAAACGAAGACCAAGATCCTAAGGCGATTGAGAAAATCACAGCCAAGTTGGACAATCTTTTAATGAGCCATGAAGAAGTAGGTTACATTGCCGTACAAAAAAAGCCGGCGGTTAACATGTTTCCCGACAGCATAGTGGTAACCAACAAACGAATCATTCTTTGTAAGCCTAAAAACTTGGGTTTGTCAATGGAATTCATTGATTACGATTGGGATGATATTGAAGCCAGCTTTGTAAAAGAAGGCATTTTGGGTGCCGATTTTACCTTTACCACCAAATCCGATTTAACGCATACTGTAGATTATTTGCCTAAAAATCAGGCACGAAAACTCTACACTTTTGCCAAAGAACAATTGGATTTATTAAAAAATCCACAAGTGACAACGGTTGTTCAAGAGCAACCTAAGGAGGAGGAAGTAATAGAAACGCCAATCGCAATGGCTGAGGTCGTGGAAGAAGTGACCACCGAAGAAGTAACCGACTTTGCCGAAATTATTCCGGTGGCCCAATCCGGCTATCGCGATGAAAAACAGTTTCCGGATGATCGTTCCGGTTTGGCTGAATTGTCGCAAGACGAACTCTTCGAAAAACTCAGCAATTACAAAAAATTACTCGACAACGGATTGATCTTGCAAGGCGAATACGATCGTTTAAAAGCCGAAGTGTTAAAGCATATGTAGTCAATGCTAATAGATATAAACCCGCATAGAGCGGGTTTTTTTATGCCTCAACTGTAACAATTGATACTTTACAGTAATTGTAAACGGGCTAACTTTATACTGTTAAAATCGATAATCATGACAACAGTAGTAATTGGAGGGAGCTTTGCCGGGATGACAGCAGCCCTCGAGATTAAAAGAAAAGATAAAGACCATAAGGTAATATTAATTGATAAGTCGCCTTTGTTTTTATTTATTCCGTCACTTATTTGGGTGCCTTTCGGGCGCAGGGACATCAAAGATATTTCGTTTAGAAAAGAAGGGATATTGACTCAAAAAGGGGTTGATTTTGTGCATGCTGAGGCCTTAAGTGTTGATCCGAAAATCCAAGTGGTGACAACCGATAAAGGTAATTTTCATTACGACCATTTAGTGATAGCCACCGGTCCGAAAGTGAAATATGATATTGCTCCCGGGGTTGCAGAATATACCCATTATATTGGTACGCCAAATGGTGCTATGAAAGCCAGAAAAGCTTTAGAAGAATTTAAAAAGAATCCCGGACCGATAGTCATTGGAGCAACACAAAATGCCGGTTGTATGGGAGCGGCGTATGAATTTCTTTTTAATGTAGAAAAATGGTTGAGAGAGCAAAATATTCGCAAGAAAGTCGATTTGTATTGGATTACCCCGGAAGATTACTTGGGCCATTTCGGGATAGACGGGATGCCAATGGGCGAAAGTATGTTAAAGTCATTTATGAAAATGTTCAACATCCATTACAGAACCCAAGTTGGTGTTGAAGAAGTAAACGAAGGAAGTATAAAACTAACTACAGGAGAAGTGTTGCCATTTGCATTTTCGATGTTGATGCCGCCATTTATCGGGGTGGATTTTGTAACCAACTCACCGGCACTTAACGCTACACCAAACGGTTATATTAATGTAGGCGATGACTACCGACACAAAGATTATCCAAACATTTGGGCTGCAGGAATAGCGGTTAATGTAGTATTGCCATTTACGCCAAAAACAGTCCCTTTTGCCGCCCCAAAAACCGGATATCCTTCCGATGAAACCGGTAAGATTGTGGCAGAAAACATTGTTAGAGTAGCCCATGGAAGAACCGATTTGAAGAAAAAAGCTTGGGGGAAAATTATGGGATTGTGTATTATGGATTGCGGCAAAAAAGAAGTTATTATTTTTTCAGATCATTTGTTCAAACCCCGCAACTTTGCCATTATGATTCCGAATGTGATTTACGATTTTAACAAAGTTATTTTAGAAAAGTATTTCATGTGGAAAAGTAAACACGGGTATTCATTTTTGCCTTAAAAGAAACCCTGATGTGTCATCACATCAGGGTTTCTTATTATATTGATTTTTTCTGTTTATCTACAAAACCATCTGCTTGTAGTTTAAGCAATTCAATGGCGCCTTTTTTCTTGTATTGGTAAACGTCTTTGTCTTCACGGATATCGGCGTATACTTTGTCGTAAATGTCAGCATCGGTTTTTTGTTGTAACTCGCTTTGATAACGATTTTGTGCTAAAATGTTTTTCAAACTCATTTCGGTGTCTTCTTGTTTTAAATCGTATTCGCCTTTCGGAGATAGCAATTTGGCAAAAATCGGAGAAGTTTCAATGGCCAAAAATAACAACATGATGAAGAACGACGGCAACCAAGGTAATTTACCTAAGGCGTTGATTCGTGCCATCAAACCATCAAAATTGTCTATTACGGGTTGACTTTCGGAAACTTTTTTGTCTAAGTCGGCTTGCAGGGTTTTGCTTCGGGCTTCTTTTTCGGCGATTAACTTGGCGTTGGTTATTTTTAGCGAATCGAGTTGTTTCACGGCAACATCATGAGCGGCTCGTTTCTCCTTGTAAATGGGGCCTTTACCCATTTTTTTGGTGCCGGCAGAACCTTCGGCTTCAGTGATATAAGCATTGTATAACGCAGCTACTTCTTTTTCTTTTTGGGTGATGGCCGACTTCAAACTGTCTGTCTCCGCCTTGTTTTTATCTACATCGCTTTTGAAGTAATTGGTAACCTGATTTTTATTGGCAATCGCCATTTCATTTTTTTCTTTCAATAAAACGGTATTAATTTCTTTTTCAAAAATTTTGATTTCCAAAGGTTTCGAAATGACTATAGCGATAATGATAGCCAATACAATTCGCGGCGATGCCTGAATGAATTCATCCAGAAAGCTGTCTCTTTTTTTAATGGTTGAAACAATGAAGCGGTCCAAATTGAAAATTAAAAATCCCCAAACCAAGCCAAAGAAAACAGCGGTGTAAAGATTGTCAAAAACGGTGTAAAGCGCATAACTGGCGGCTATAAAAGCCATGACTGCAGTAAAAAATACGGTGGCACCTATGCCTGCGTATTTGTTTTGTTCGCCATTGGAACAAGAGTTCACAATGTGGGTGTCAACACCCGAACACAGAAGGAAAAAACGTTTTAACATGATGATTGATTTGCAACCTGAATTGTATTCAGATTAGGTTGATGATTGATGATTAGTGCAAATTTAAAGCCAAATGTTTCAATCGAATGATTGTCAACGCATTTTATTATAATCTTATTGTGTTTTCTTGTTGTTATGGAGAATAGAGATTAATGAATTAAGTCGTTTATTAATAGGTATGTAGCTGTACATTTTTCTTGAAATAGAGTGCCTTGAAAAGTTATGGTTGAAGTCATTTTTTGTCCAAGATTTCAAATGTGAAAACTTAAGGTAGCTTTTTTTTTACACTCCAACTGAAAAATAAAAATAAAATAGTACATTTATGGAGTAAAACGCTGTTTATGAGAAACTTTTGTCTAGTCTTTTTTTTGGTTTTAACTACTGTTGTTAACGGTCAGATTATCAGTTTTCCGGATGCTAATTTTAAAGCAAAATTATTGCAAGCTAATGTTGCATTGAGCGATGATCCTGATTTAGTTTACCTTGATGCCAATAGCGATGGTGAATTAGAAGTTAGTGAAGTAGCGAATGTATGGCAGCTGGATGTTTCTAATTCAAATATTTCAAATTTATCCGGATTAGAGTATTTTACAGCTCTAAAATTTCTTGATTGCAGCAATAATTCGTTGACTTCTATAACAATTGCAGCACCCATTGCGATAGCCAGCTTGAATGCCAGTCACAATCTGCTTACTTCAGTAACGGTCAATTGGGATACTAGTGATGAAAGCGGTTTGGATTTGAGTTATAACAACCTGACTTCTTTTACAATAGTGCCCGGAGATTATTATGACACTATTAATTTAAGCCACAACCAGTTAACCGATTTAACCATCAATAATGCCAACATTAGCTATTTTTATGTGGATTATAATAATTTATCTTCCATACAAGTTATGGGTTATGCATCAGTTTATTTTAGTGCAAGTTTTAGGCACAATCAATTCTCTTTATTAGATCTTTCTCTTTTTCAATTTGGTAATGAATGTAATGTTTATTTAGGATATAATACCATTGACAACGTCTATTTTAACGAAGGAATACAGCCGGGGAATATTTATTACTCCTCAGACAAAACATTTTTTGATTTGGGGAATTACAGCGTCATCACCTCCTGTGATCCGGAGTATCAGGGATTTGTTAGAATCGAAGACTCACCTAATTTGCAACAACTTATTCTAAAAAACGGTTTCAATCATACAACGATTACTTGTGATGAAGGCGGAAATATTTTTGAAAATTCGGCCTTGTTACTAAGTATAGTGAATTGCCCTGATCTGTCATTTATTTGTGTTGATGAAGGAGAACGGGCTAATATTCAAGATAGAATTAATCAATTAGGATTGCAAAATCAAATTCAGGTTAATTCATATTGTAGTTTTACTCCCGGCGGCGAATATTATTCGGTAACGGGTGACATAAGATATGACTCAACGGGTAATGGTTGCGATACTAACGACTTTGCAGTTCCTTTCCAAGAATTTACCATTACCAATGGTAACGAAACAGGTACTATAATTTCGGATGCAACAGGAATGTATTCCCTAAATCTTGGAGGTGGTATGTATACGATTACACCAATCTTACAAAATCCGTCTTTGTTTACACTATCTCCTTCAAGTGTAACGGCAAATTTTCCATCGCAAACCAGTCCGTTAAACCAAAGTTTCTGTTTGTCAGCCACTGTACCAATGCATGATTTTGATGTTACATTAATTCCAAACGGTCCAGCCGTACCTGGATTTGAAGCTCATTATGCTCTGGTTTATAAAAACACCGGTAATGTTATTGACACCGGAAATATAGTGCTCCATTTTAATGACAATACTTTAGATTTTGTATCAGCCTCAACTCTTCCCATCGGCAATACTAACGGAGTTTTGAGTTGGACATTTTCCAATTTAATGCCTTTTGAAAGCAGAACTATCAATGTTACCTTCAATTTGAACAGTCCGATGGACACACCGCCATTAAATGCTGATGATGTTTTGAGTTTTAACTCGTCTATAGCAGAAACCGGAGCGTCACAGCCTTATTTGAATGATCATACCTTTAATCAAACAGTTGTAAACTCATTCGATCCTAATGATAAAGTTTGTCTGGAAGGGGAGAATCTCAGTAGTAACTATATCGGGGAATATGTTTCCTATCGCATACGATTTGAAAATACAGGGACATTCCCTGCGCAAAATGTTGTAATTAAGGATGTTATTGATGCTACTAAGTTTGATGTTGCCACCTTGACACCGATCTCAGGAAGTCATAATTTTTTCACCAGAATCAATGGAAATGTAGTTGAATTTATTTTTCATAATATCAATTTGCCCTTTGACGATGCCAATAATGACGGCTATGTGGTTTTCAAAATTAAGCTGTTGTCAAGTGTGACTCAAGGCGTAACCTTTAGCAATCAGGCAAGTATATACTTCGATTATAATTTTCCAATAGTAACCAATACCGCCAGTTCTGTTATTAATACTTTGGGGCAAAGTGATTTCGATTCTGAAATTAAATTTACGATTTCCCCCATTCCGGTTAAAAATAGTTTGACAATTCAGGCAAATCAGTTGATGGAAATCAAATCCATTGAAATCTATAATTCTTTAGGTCAAATTATCCAAAAAGAGATAGGAAATCAGCATCAAATAGATGTTTCTGCCTTAGCTAAGGGAAGTTACTTTATAAGATTGCGAACAGCCAACAATACCAGCGTCAAACAGTTTTTAAAAGAGTAGAAAGCATTTATAATTTTGTTTCAGAAATAAGTTCTCCTTTTTGGTATTTCTTAACGCCAATGGCTTGACCTTTAGCGTTGTAAAAAATCCATTCGCCTATGATGTACCAATGCGTACCATCGGCTTCTTCCACCATCATAGATTGGCCTTTGGCCGTTATTCGGCCTTTTTGGTCAAAAGTGGTGATGTTACAAATACTGTCATTGTACTGCTCTTTTTTAACCAGTTTTCGGTTTTCAAAATAACGCCAAGTTTTAATTTCTATACTCTTTTTATAGCGTCCTTTTGATTTTACCAGTACACCGTTCACCGTGTCCTTATAAACCCATTTGCCTTCCCGTTGATGGTTGATGGTTTGATTGGTTTTGCAACTGTAAATCAATAAAAGTAGTAACGCGAAAAAAAGCAATCTGAAATTCATTTACTCTGATTTTATGGCAATGGGTAAACTGTATAGGGTTCTTACCGGTTTTCCGTCAATTTTTCCCGGCAGCCACTTTGGTGAATTTTCTAACACTCTTTTCGCTTCTTCTCCGGTACCGTAACCCATGTCGCGCAGGATTTTGATATTGGATAAAGTGCCGTCTTTTTCTACTATGAAACTCGCAAAAACCCTTCCTTTCAGTTTGTTTTTGGTTACTTCTTCCGGTATTTTATAGTGGGTGCCGATGTATTTGTAGAAAGCTTCTAATCCCGATTCGAACTCCGGTTTTTCAGTTACTTCGGATAGCGTTTTTAAATCACCGTTATTTTGGGTTTGAGTGGTGTCCGGACAATATGTAGGCTTTGGTTTGCTTAAGTTTTGATGCTTCTCTTCTGATTTTTTTATCTCTAAATTGTATTCGGTTTTACCTTTGGTGTACCAAACCAAAGTATCGGCTTTGGTGTTTTGGCTAATGGATTGATTGATTTTGGTTTTTTTCCAGTCGGCCACCACCATTTTTAACGTGTCATTGCTAAAATGCAAATGGCTGTTTTTTAGGTTTTCTTCAAAATATTTTTTGGTATACAAGGTGTATTGATATGCTTGAGGGAAACGTTTTGTTCGGGCGTTTTTATGAACAAAGCTATAGGTGTAATGAGAGAAATCGGTTCTCTTGTATTTTTGGATTTGTTCTTTGCTACTGGCTTTCCCGTTAATCCAAACGGCCATGTTTTTACTTTTCATTTTTTCAAACAAAGGAGCAGGAATCTCTTTAGCAATGATCATGTCCGGAACCCAATTTAAGTAGCTTCTTTTTTCTGCCAATGTTAATTCCTCGTACATCTTATTGATGACTGTATTAGTTCTGACATCTTTTATGATGATTCGCACCTTAGCATAATAACGGTCTCTAATCTGATCTTCTTGTGTGCTTTTTTCTGTTGGTAAAGCCGAAACTTGTATGGCTTTTTCCTGTGCTACTATCGTCACACAACAACTGTAAATTAATCCTGAAAGTACCGGTAGGAGCAACGTTTTTTTGAGAAGTGCTACTTTTTTTGAAGATTTTTTAGTCATCATAAGTAATCGTTTTTTGGTTACGGCATAGTTCAAGTTACTGGCTAAGTTTATGGTTGGATTTCCATTGCTTTTTTGCAACAGTAATGTTTGATAAAACGGAATATCATTGTAAGCTTGCACTACTTTTTCGTCGGCAAGAAATTCGTGGTTGAGTTGGATAGCCTTTTTATAGAGATACAAGAGCGGGTTGAACCAAAAGAGGGTTATCAGCAACTCGATGAACAAGATGTCCAACGTGTGTTTTTGAGTAACGTGAACGAGTTCGTGAGTGTACAATTCGTCTTCTATATTTCTTTGGTTGTAATCGTCGAAATTGATGAAGATGTTATTCAGAAAGGTATGCGGCAGTGTTTTTTCATCCACCAAAACCAAGGTGGCATTTTTGTATTTTACCGTTGGATTTGAGTCCGATTTTGATATTAATTTCCAAATATTTTTTCCGAAACGAATGCTTAATAAGAGTGTTATTATGCCATACAAACTCCATACAGCTATTGAGGTGTAATCAATAGTTTCCACAACTGCAATGGTTTCGTTAGAAAACGGAATCGGCATAAATTCAGGTTCGGTGATTGTTGTAACAGGAACTTCTTCAATGATTTCAAAACTTAAAAAGGGAATTACAAGCGAAATGACTATCGTTAACAATAAGTAAAACCGATTGAATAGGTGTGTTTTTTCTCTTTCCAATACCCAGTGATAAAAGACAAGAAAGACCAGTAAACTGACGGTAGATTTGATTAGAAAGGCGGTCATTTTTTCTTTTTTTGAAGTTGGATATCGATGATTTTCTTTAATTCTTCCAGTTCTTTTTCCGATAAATTGGTTTCGGTGGTAAAAAAGGAAGCAAATTGCGAAGCCGAGTTGTTAAAGAAGTTTTTGATCAATCCGTTAACGTGTTTTGAAAAGTAATCCGACTTTTTAACCAAAGGATAATATTCTCGTGAGTTCCCGAACTCGGTGTAAGCCACAAAGTTTTTATCAATCATTCTTTTTAAAAGTGTGGCGACTGTGGTTGTGGCGGGTTTTGGCTCCGGATACGCTTCGAGTAAATCTTTCAGGAACGCTTTGTCCAGTTTCCATAAATGTTCCATCAATTGTTCTTCGGCATTGGAGAGTTGCATTGTTCTATAGATTTAGAATTAACTCTACAAATGTAGAATAATATTTTGTTTCTACAACTGTAGAAGTAAAATTTAACATTTTTGGTCTGTGTAAGCTAGGTTTGCGTTAGGGATTGCAGCATTGTTTGAGCTCTCCCGATTTTTCGGGAAGCGAGTGCGGAAAGCCCGACCCTGTTGCTATGAAGTGGTTGTTTTGAACATTAAACGTTGTGCAACAAGGGAACGCCCAAAAGAAAAATCCGTTTACTCAAGTATGAATAAACGGATTAGAGATTGTTGTAGGTGAGGATGACTATTTACTCAGCTCCACAAAATATTTATAAAACAATGGTATCGTCTCAATCCCTTTTAAGTAATTGAAAATCCCAAAATGTTCGTTAGGTGAGTGAATGGCATCAGAATCTAAACCAAAGCCCATTAAGATGGTTTTTGATTTCAGTTCTTTTTCAAACAAGGCCACAATCGGAATACTACCACCGGAACGCACCGGTATGGCCGGAACGCCGAAGGTTTCCGTGTACGCTTTGTTGGCCGCTTGATAGCCAATGCTGTCGATAGGCGTAACATAACCTTGACCGCCGTGGTGAGGTGTTACCTTAACTTTAACCGCTTTAGGAGCAATGCTTTCGAAGTGTTTTTGGAACAATTCGGTGATTTCTTCCCAATCTTGGTTGGGTACCAAACGCATCGAAATTTTGGCGTAGGCTTTACTGGCAATGACCGTTTTAGCGCCTTCACCGGTGTATCCGCCCCAAATGCCGTTCACGTCTAAAGTAGGGCGAATGGAATTTCTTTCGTTGGTGCTGTAACCGGTTTCTCCGTAAACATCTTCAATATCCAAAGCCTTTTTATAGGCTTCTTCGCTGTACGGACGTTTGGCCATTTCTGCTCTTTCGGCAGCCGATAATTCTTCTACTTTATCATAAAAACCCGGTATGGTAATGTGATTGTTTTCGTCGTGTAACGAAGCAATCATTTTAGTCAACACATTGATAGGATTGGCCACAGCGCCACCGTATAACCCGGAGTGTAAGTCTCTGTTTGGCCCCGTCACTTCCACTTCCACATAACTCAAACCGCGTAAACCGGTGGTGATGGAAGGTTGTTGGTTGGAAATCATTCCGGTATCGGAAATTAAAATCACGTCGCAGCTCAGTTTTTCTTGGTTTCTTTCTACGAACCAGCCTAAACTTTTGGAGCCGACTTCCTCTTCACCTTCAATCATAAATTTCACGTTGCACGGCAAACAATTGTTAGCAATCATATATTCGAAAGCCTTTACGTGCATGTACATTTGGCCTTTGTCATCGCAGGCACCGCGGGCAAAAATGGCGCCGTCGGGGTGAATTTCGGTGGTTTTGATGACTGGTTCAAACGGAGGTGATGTCCACAATTCCATAGGGTCAGGTGGTTGCACATCGTAATGACCGTAAACCAAAACTGTAGGTAAATTTTTGTCGATGATGTGTTCTCCGAAAACAATGGGATAACCCGGCGTTTCGCAAATTTCCACCAATTGGCACCCGGCTTTTTCCAAACTGGCTTTTACTGCTTCTGCCGTATTGATAACATCCTGAGAATAAGCACTGTCGGCACTTACGGAAGGAATTTTTAAAAGTTCAATGAGTTCTTCAATAAAACGTTCTTTGTTTTGCTGAACGTAGTGTTTAATATTATCCATTTTTGAAATTAAATTGTAGTATTCAAATTTACTCAAAAAAGGCATTTAAAAAAATTCGTAATTCATAATTCGTAATTAATAATTATCTTTATATTTGCACTCACAATTTTAGCGGGTATGGCGAAATTGGTAGACGTGCCAGACTTAGGATCTGGTGCCGCAAGGCGTGTAGGTTCGAGTCCTATTACCCGCACAACAAAAGCCCTGACGAAAGTCAGGGCTTTTTTTTGCGTATAGGACGAGAAGTTTATCCCGATACTTCGGGAAGTCCTATTACCCGCACAGAAGTCCAAATGAGAGTTTGGACTTTTTTAAGCTTTTAATTTTGGTTAATAATATGTTTACAGTTTGTTGTTTATGAAACTGTTAAATTTTGAAAATTGGATTATTTTTACAGCATCAATAGTAATTTGATGTAAATCTTTTAATCTAATGAAGGGGAAAAAGCTTATGATAACTGTGGTTTTGGCAATTATTGGTTTTGTTTTATTGGCCTTATCCGGCTATTTATTATACAGAAACAATGCTAATTCGATGTCTGTTGAAAAACAGAAACAATTAGAAGAAGCCATCAAGCAAATTGAGGTTTTAAATGCCGAGATTGTGGAGAAAGATAAGTTTGTGGATGAAGCAGAACAAAAATTAAAAAGCCACAAATTTGATGTATTTACCTTAGCACCGGGACAAAATATTCCAATAGTTGAAATTGTTGATAATGACTTAAGCGAAGGCACTACGGTTGATGAAGGCAATAAAAAAGTGCACAAACTGATGTACCACCATCAAATTCGTTTTTCCTTAGTGAATGCCGGCAAAAGCGCTATGAAAGACGTAATTTTTTCCATTAAAGATGATTACAATAAAGGCAAAGAGAAAAAGAAAAAAACCAAGGGCGACGCCAGTATCAATTACTTAGGCAAGAAAATTGACGACAATGAAATGGGCGAATATGAGAATTTTGAAATTCCTACGCTGAATTTGAAATCTAAAAAATTGCTCTATACCAGTAATCTTCCGAGTAGTTTTGGGGTTGGTGATTACGAATACCATTTGGTAGTAGAATGGAGCCAAGGTTTTTATCAAATGTTCATCAAAATTGAAGAAATAGACGGTAAATTAAAATATACTTACGAGTTTTTTGATGTGAACGGTAAAACTATTGATTTCAGCAATCTCGAAAAAAGCATTAGCAATTAAAAAGCCGCTCATTCGAGCGGCTTTTTTGTTTATTTTCCTGTGGCAATCCAACGGTTTATTTTTTGTTCTAACAACGCCAACGGCATCACACCCGATTCTAATACTTTTTGGTGGAAGACTTTGATGTCAAAATTTTTGCCCATTTTTTGTTCGGCATTTTTACGCAATTCCATAATTTTCAACTGTCCGATTTTGTACGATAAAGCTTGTCCGGGGATTGCCATATAACGTTCAATTTCGGCTATAATACTGGCTTCGCTTTCTGCTTCGTTTTCTAAAGAATATTGAATGGCTTGTTCGCGTGTCCAGCCTTTGGTGTGCAATCCGGTGTCAACCACCAAACGGATGGCACGGTGCATCTCGTTACCCAACATACCGAAATATTGGTACGGATCTTTGTACAAGCCCAATTCTTTTCCTAAACTTTCGGTGTACAAAGCCCAACCTTCGCCATAAGCACCAAACCAGTTGAACTTTCTAAAGTCGGGCAATTGTTGGTTTTCTTGCTGGAGTGAAATTTGAAAATGATGGCCCGGAATGGCTTCATGTAAAAACAAATCTTCATCGCCGTAATAATTGTAATTGGCAACATCCGGAATCGGCACGTAAAATGTTCCCGGTCTTGAACCGTCTGCGGCACCTTGAGAATACTCGGCACTAGCGGTTTTTTCACGGAATGCTTCCGTACGTTTTACACGGAATGCGGTTTTTGGCTGTAAAGAGAAAAATTTATTTACATTTGGTTTGATGATGTCATGGATGCGCTCAAAGTTGGCAATCACTTCCTCCGGTTTTTTAAATGGTTTTAACTCAGGTTTGTTGCGCACATGGTCAAAAAACTCGATGATGGTGCCTTTAAAACCTACTTGTGTTTTTACTTTTTCCATCTCGGCTTTGATACGAGCCACTTCTTTTAATCCGATTTCATGGATTTCCTCCGGCGTTTTATCGGTGGTTGTCCATTGTTTTACAAACACTTTGTACAATTCATTCCCGCCTTTTATACTGCCGATGCCACTGGTGGTGCGGCAAGCCGGAATGTACTCCGCTTTCATAAACGCAATGAATTTTTCGAACTGCGGATTGAGTTTTTTGGTGATTAAAGTAGCATAGGCTTTGGCGAATTTGTTTTTTTGCATCGGACTAAAGTCGGATGGGAATTTTTTACAGCTCGAGTAAAACAAATGGTCTTCTACTTTTGGCGTGAGCAAATCCTGAAATTGCGGTACAATCTTTTCGGCTAATACTCTCGGGATAACCACTTTTTCCTTGATTCCTTTTTTCATGTACACCATAGCTGAGTCGAGCCAAACGGTGTAAGCGTCCATTCTTTTTAGGAAATTCTGATAGTCTTTTTCGGTTTTAAAAGGTTGCGCACTTTCGGCACTGGCGTATTGTCCCATGGTCAAATGTGTACCCCAAAATTGTTGAATCGGCATCAGATTGGCATTTTGTTGGAGCATTTCTTTGCCTACGGCAATTTCCCAAGCCATGATGTCGTAACTGTTTTTTTCTTCTTCAGACAACGAAGTGGTGTCAACGGTTGTCAGTTGTTTTTCGTATTTGTTGTAAAAATCCGCTTGTTTTTTGCGATGCGAATCGGTCATTTCAAAAACCAATTGGTCGTTGAACTGACTTTGACCGTTTTGAGTGGCATCCAGCGGATTTAAAGCGTTTTTATCTTCAAAATACGTTTTAGTGATGGCATTGATGTCACCGTTTTTTTCTTCCGATTTGCAACTTGTGAAGAAAACAGTTAATAAAATAGCCGTGGAAAAAGTGTATAAGTTTCTCATGGTTAATGGTTTAGTAATGGTAAAACTATTGGTTTTTATTTAAACTGATTGTTAAGGCTTTGGTAAATTATCCGTGATACACGCGAGAAGCAATGATACGATTTTCTTTGATTTCTAATACTTCCGCCACCAACATTTCGGGTTCATCGGTTACGGTTCTAACATATTCCATAAAAACCCTATCGGTATTGGCCGTTAGCGAAGTAACTCGGTAATGTAAACTGGGTAAACGATCGAACGCATCTTGCCACCAAGTTCTTAAGGCGTCTTTACCGGTTACTAAACCTTGGGTTTCCGGATGGCGGATTTTGAGTTTCGGACTGAAATGTTCGGCTTCGTCGTCGTAAAGCGATAGTAATTTTTCCAAGTTGTGCGCATTGAAGGCTTCAAACCAAAGATGCGCAATAGAAAGGTTTTTTTCTGCTGACATAGAATTGTTTTTTACCACAAGATTAAGTTTGTGGTTGGTCATAAAAAAATCCCAAATCAATGGGATTTTATAAGGGTAAATATAGTTGTTTTTACAGGTTTTTCAAATTGATGATTTCCTGTTCGGTTAAGAAACGCCAATTGCCACGCGGCAAGTTCTTTTTAGTCAAGCCTGCAAACGAAACGCGGTCGATTTTTAGAACATCGTATTTGAAATTTTCAAAGATGGCACGAACAACCTTAACGTTAGGAGTTCTGAGTTTTAAGCCGATTTCGGTTTTGGGTTCGCCATCGATATACGAGATTTCGTCTACAAATAATTTGTGTCCGTCTAAAGTTACGCCGCCGGCAATTTTTTCTAAGTCTTCAAACTTTAGATTGCGGTCTAAGCTGACTTGGTAAATCTTGGTGGATTTTTGGTTCGGCAAACTGAATTTGCGAATCATATCGGTGTCGTTGGTAAAAACCAATAATCCGGTGGTGTTTTTATCCATGCGGCCAATGGGTTGGATTTTGGCTTTGGTAGCTGCGCGAACCAACTCTAATACATTGCGATGGTCGGCATCGTCTTCGTTAGAGGTGGTGAAGTTTTTCGGTTTGTTGAGCAAAATATATTCTTTGCGCTCCGGTGTGATTACAGTGCCGTCAAAGTTTACGACATCGCCGGGTTTGACTTTGTAACCCATTTCGGTGATGACTTCGCCATTTACTTTTACGTTACCGGATTGGATGTAAATATCAGCATCGCGACGGGAGCAAACGCCCGAGTTAGCAATGTATTTGTTCAAACGAATGTCGTCTGACTTTAACGGTTTTGGGATGTTGTTTACCGGCTTAACGGTTTTTTTTGGAGCGGTTGCATCCTTAGTTGGCTTGGCTTTTTTCGGGGCTTGAGCTCGCTTTGGCAGTCCACCCGGAATTGACTTTTTCGAATTTGTTCGAGAGCTGCTTTTTTTATTATTGCCTTCCTTCTTATTCATAATGCTTTATTTAACGTCATTCTGTTTAGCCCTTTTGGCTCAGAATTTTGGCAAAGATACGCATTTCAATGGCTTATACCGCCGATTACTATACCGTAGTTTGAATTTAGCCCCGATTGGAACTAACTATCCTTTTTTATTTTAGGTAAGATATCTCGATTGCATTGGACGTTACAAATAAAAAAGATAGTGTGGAAAGCGGGAATAAGGTGTAGCAATGGCACTGACCTATTGCTCCTAACGAACTATAGTTTCCACTATTTTTTTGCCGTGAAGCAAGACCGACGGATTGATGAGTACGATGCAAAAGACTCCGGAAACCACTAAGAATTTCAAGATGTTATGCAGTTTTAAATAATCCGGTTTGGTATTGGATTTCCACAATTTTTGGAGGAAGAACATTAGGATGATTAGGCTGACGTAGAAATAGAGGTCCATGTAGCCCACTTCAAAAATTTCGATTAAATAGTAAATCGGAATCAGGGTAGAAACGGTGAGCGCGGTGATGATTTTTTTGGCAAAAGTTTCGCCATACAGTACGGGTATGGTTTGGTAATCGTTGGCGACATCGCCTTTAAGGTTTTCCAAATCTTTGATCATTTCGCGGATGAGAATGAGCAAAAACAAGAACGTGGCGTGGGCGAATATTTCGGGGTATAAGTTTTTGTAATACAGTAAGATGGCAAAGAAAGGCAATACCGCCAGAAATGCCGCTGTGAGGTTACCAACTACAGTGATTTTTTTGATTTTGTGCGAGTAAAACCAAATCAGGAAGATGTAAGTTGAGAAGAATAGTACGGCTCTAAACGACACAAAAAAGGCCAACAGAAAAACCACAAAGTTCACGGTGAAATAAACTTGCAGTTTGGTTTTTTGACTGACTAATCGGTCGAGTTGCGATTTGTTGGGGCGATTGATTAAGTCCTTTTTGCTGTCGTAAAAATTGTTGATGATATAGCCTGAAGCGATGGTTAGGCCTGAAACCAATACAATGATAAACAGGTTGAAATCGAGCAATACATCGAGCGCTCTTTTTTCGGAAGCCATAATGAAAATAGCCGATAAATATTGGGCTAAGGCAATAATAGGAATATTGTAACCGCGCACCACAGAAAACATACTGATGATTTTCAGTACGGTGTGTTTGGTTTTTCGGCTAAGCATTTTGGGAGCATTAAAATTGGTAAACGACTTCCAATTTGTAATCCTTTAGAGATTGTTTTGCTTTTTCTAAATCTTCGGTAAAGCCTAAGATGTAACCGCCACCGCCGGAGCCACAAAGTTTTAAGTAGTAATCGTTAGTGTCAATTCCTTTTTGCCATACGCCGTGAAATTGTTCAGGAATCATGGGTTTGAAATTGTTTAAGACTACTTTAGACAATTGTTTGGTATTGGCAAACAACGATTTCATATCGCCGCCCAAAAAGCTCTCCACACAAGCATCGGTATATTTGATGAATTGGGATTTAAGCATTCTGCGGAAGCCTTCTTCTTTTAGTTTTTCCATAAAGATGTTCACCATAGGAGCGGTTTCACCTACTATCCCGGAGTCGAGTAAGAATACAGCGCCTTTACCGGTTGCACTTTGAGAAGGAATGCCGGTGGCTTCGATATTGTCTTTGGAATTGATTAGGATAGGAATGCTTAAATAGCTATTTAATGGATCGAGACCTGAACTTTTGCCGTGGAAAAAAGATTCCATTTGGCCAAAGATGGTTTTTAATTGCAATAATTTTTCACGGGTTAAATTCTCTAAAACCGTGATTTTATCGTTAGCGTACTTGTCGTAAATCGCCGCTACCAAAGCACCGCTGCTGCCAACGCCGTAACCTTGCGGTATGCTGGAGTCGAAATACATACCACGTGCTACGTCCGCTTTTAAAGCTTCGATGTTAAACGTAACCAATTCAGGTTGTTCTTGCTGTAATTGGGTTAAATAGTCAGCAAAACGACTTAAGCTGGCGTTAGATTTTTGGGCTTCTTCGGTAGGATTTTCATCTACTTTTAAAGCGCCGTTGTAAAAATTGTAAGGAATAGATAAACCTTTAGAATCCTTTATAATTCCGTATTCTCCGAAGAGAAGAATTTTTGAGTAAAATAATGGTCCTTTCATATTTTTATACACTAAGGTTTTTGGCTCCTTGGCCAAGGTGATCACAAATATAGTTACCATTTTGACAATAGCCAACTAATTCGGCCTGAATAAATTGCAAAACAGTTTCGCTAACGTTTTCGGGATATAAAACATGTACGTTTGCTCCCGCATCTAAAGTAAAACAGACCGGAGTTTGGGTTTCGTTTCTGAATTTCCAAATCTTGTTGATGATTTCCAAAGTGTTGGGTTTCATTAAGATGAAATAAGGCAATGAAGTCATCATCATGGCGTGAAGGGTTAAAGCTTCGCTTTCTACGATTTGGATGAATTGATTCAAGTCGCCGTTTTCCAACACTTTTTTCAGTTTGGATAAATTTTGATGGGCTTGTTCAAAGCGCTGTTCAGCAAAAGGATGATTGTGCATCAGGTCATGTCCCACAGTACTTGATACTTGTTTTTCTCCTTTATCTACCAATAAAATGGTGTCTTGATAATTCTTGAAGTTATCGTGAATCTTAGAAGGAAATGCCACACCGAACAAATCGGAACTGTCGTTAATCTCTGCCTGCTTCCCCCAAACTACCACACTGCCTTTTACACTGCGACAGGCGCTACCAGAACCCAATCGAGCTAAAAAGGAAGCTTTTTGGTAAAAGTAATCTGCTGTCATTTCCGGGAATAAGGCTTTTTCAAGCGACATGATATTCATGGCTAAAGCGGCCATACCTGAGGCAGATGAGGCTATTCCGGAACTGTGCGGGAAGGTGTTTTCAGTATCTATAGTGAAATGATAGTGTTTCAGATAGGGACAATACGTTTCAATTCTCTCGAAGAACTTTTGAATTTTGGGTTTGAAGTCTTCTTTGGGTTGGCCTTCAAAAAGTAAGTCGAAAGAGAAATTATTTTCGCTTTCTTTTTTAGCGTAAGCCAATTTTGTGATTGTTTTACAATGGTTTAAAGTAAGACTAATCGAAGGATTGGCCGGAATTTGATTTTCTTTTTTGCCCCAATATTTAACCAATGCGATATTACTTGGTGCGCTCCATTGAAAACTCCCATGGTTTAAAGAAGCAGAGCCGGCAGTGGCAATAAAATCCTTTTCGGATATCATACAGTTAATGATTTTGAGCAAAGATACTTTTTTTAGGATATAAATGTATGTTTGTTTAGTATATTTGACAAAAATTTAAACAAAATTTTATGCAAAAGGGATTAAGATTGGCTTTAGTGGTATTTACCTGTTTGGCTATTGGTTATTTATCGGGTATGGTTACTCGTGAAAGTATTACAACTTGGTATCCGACCTTGATTAAACCGATTTTTAATCCGCCGAATTGGATTTTTGCACCGGTATGGACTGTACTCTATATTATGATGGGTGTAGCCGGCGGTATGGTTTGGAACCGAATAGAAACTGATGAGGCTAATGTTAAAAGAGGTTTTATGTTCTTCATTATACAGTTAGGTTTGAATGCCTTGTGGTCCTATTTGTTTTTTGGTTTGCACAACCCGCTATTGGCTTTGACTGAGATTGTATTGCTATGGTTGATGATATTTGAAACTTATAACCAATTCAAAAAAATTGACAAAACAGCAGCCTTATTGCTCCTACCATATTTGGGTTGGGTGAGTTTTGCAACCGTTTTGAATGCCGGTATTTGGTGGTTGAATCGATAAAAAAATCCCATCTTAAATAGATGGGATTTTTAAATTATTGTACAATCAGTTTTTTGAATGTTTTGATTTTGTTTTCGGTTTGGATTTCAATCAGGTAAACCCCTTTAGATAAATCAGAAACATCTATTGAAATTTGATTTTCTCCGAAAGCATTTATGACTTTTACTTTTTTGCCCACTATATCAAAGAAAACAATTTCAGATAAATGCTCTGCGGACTGAGTTAAATCTATCGTAACAGAGTGTTTAGCCGGATTAGGATATATTATTATTTGATTGGATGTGAAATTCGGGTTGGCTAATGCTGCAACAAATTCTGTATTGAAAGTGTTGGTGGTAATGGCAGGATTGGTGTCAAAATAGATATTAGCATTGTTAGGAATAATGTCTCCCACGGCATAACCAGGCTTTGGTTTAATTTTAAAGTTGATAAATCCTTTTCCTATTTCTGTATCAGGAACAGAGACTGGCAGCATGATATTGGAGAAATTCCAAACCAAACTATTCCCAACTCTATCAAGAGTATAATCGTGACTGGCACCTGTCATTATTAAGGAGGTTTCGTCGAGTTGACTATCTAATTCGTCGGTTACATATACATTTATGGCACCCGCATTTCCTGTGTTTTCAAAACGTATAGTGTATTCCAAATAATCATCGGCTGTAAATGATGAAAATAAGATTTTTTCTCCGTGAGATTCCATTTTGTCGTTAGGGTCGTAGGCTGCAATGACAGCTTGAGTTGAAACACTTGAGTCGTTGGTACTCACAATATCTCCTGTTGGAGGAACTATATTGGCAGCATTGGTTAATAATTGTCCCAAAGTAACAGCAGGTATTGCAGGTACTGAGATGGTTACTATAATTGATCTGCTTTCAAAAGGTAATAAATTAGTAAAGCCATACGTAAAACCATTCGGTATAGTTGTAGTGCCTGAAACTGAAATGTTCGTTATGGTAGTACCCGGATTAACAGTATAGCTTAACGTACCGGACGCAATAGTTTGTGTTCCGTTATTGGTAAAGACAATTTTGTTTTTATAGGTTGTTCCTGCACGTGGCGATGACATTGGAACAACTGTAACACCTAAATCATTATAGTTTTGTAAAACAGTAATGGGGAAGTTATAGGTGGTCATTCCACCGGCTGTAACAATAACATTTGAGTATGTAGCCGTTACATTGTATGTATTGGCATAATTGCTATTAATGGTATAATTTAAATCATAGCTGTTTGCCGGGCTGTCATCATAAATAGAATATACTCCGCTGGGCGATGTTATATTGTGCACAGTTCCATTATTGTTAATTTCATATTGAAATTGTCCCAAAGGAAAATAAGCTTCATTGGTTTCTTTGGTTCCGTTGGCATTATCATCTATAAAAGCTATCATTCTGATGCCGGAACAATCAATAGCTCCGGTTGAAGTATCTTCAACAGCTACATTTATAAAACCTGGTTGATTACTAAAATTGGTTATTAAAATAATGTAGTACTCACCCGCAATGGCATTAGGAATGTTAAAGTGCTCAGTAGGGGAAGCAGAGTAGCTACAACCTGTTGATTGTGTAGTGGTGTTGCCGCCAATTCCAGGTGCCATTCCGTTACTAATAGCAGCACAAGCAGATGACTGGCTTTGGAATGGTCCCCAAGCGGCATAATCTACATCGATGTTCGCTGTACCACCACCAATTGTTGACTGTGTCAAAACCATATTAACAGAACCGCTTTGTGATATTTTGATGGTAAAATAAGTAGGATTAGGTGAACTGGTTAAACAACCTATTGAACCTAAACTTGGGATTCCTGTAGAATTGGCATAATTGTTAACACCGCAAATTGATTCTCCGCCAACGCACGTTGAAGGAGTAGTAATGCACACATTAAAAGAAGTGGTTTGAGGGGTGTTGGTATTGGAATACACTCTAAGATAATAAGTTTGCCCTATAATCAAGTTTGAGTTGACAAGGCTGGATGAATTGGCATTGCTGCAAAATAATTGTGACAAATTACCGCAAGTCCCACCATACAAAGCCATATTTAAGTTGGTTGTTGATCCCGTAACATTTTGTAAAGAAGCCACAATATCGCTATTTGTGGCCACGAATTGAAACCAAACGTCATCATCAGCAGTTCCTACACATGGGGTGTCTAACCCAATATTTGAGGCGGTTGCGCCATTTAATCTTCCCGGTGTAACTTGGGCGCAATTGTTATAATTAACAGGCACCACAATCGCATTGTCACATTCGTCATTGCTGATTAAAGTGGTAACCGAAAGCAAAGTGGACCAAAAACTAAATCCAGTCGTAGGGCACAAAGAGCGCACATACAAACTGTAAGTCGTGCCTGGGGTTAAACCCATTATTGTGGCCGGATTAGAAGAAACCGTCTGACCTTGTGTAGTTGGATTAGGTGCCGGAGAACCAAAAGGCACCGCAATAAGTTCCCAAGAAGTTGCATTGCTGTTTTCTGTCCAACTAACAGTTGCGCTGGTTTGCGTTCTGTCCACTAAGATTAAATCAGTTGGTTTTAAACAGTTTGGAGCGGGAGTACAGATAACATTAGCTGTCCAACCGGCTCTTACTACACTATTGTCACTTATAAACCTGAATGTCAAACATCCGTCAGGACTTGAAGACATAAATGGGCCCGGTAATGCCGTTCCCCAAAAGGACCCAGCCAGACCTCCGGGAACATTACCGCTGGGATTATTACTGGCTATTTGAGGTGCGTTGACTGAGTTTCCATCATAAACATAAAGTCCGTCCCAGTTCGTTTCGGTGTTAAAAGTTGTAAAGGTAACCGTAACAATATCGCCAGCTAAATCAGGACAAATCGTTGTTACATAATCACTATTTGGGAGGTAATTCCCATTTGAACCACCGTTGTCAGTAAAAATCCCACCGCAATTTGGAGGCGATATAGCGGTATTGAAAGTGACCGGCATCGTACACCAATTACTGATGTTATTAGCATTACATATAGCCCTAACATAAGTCGTGTAGCAGCTGGTTGGAGATAAACCCGTTACGGTATATGGATTTGTTGTGATTATTTGACCAATATCACTTGATGTCGGCGGAGCAGTGCCACAAGGAACTGTTAAAATTTCCCATGTGTTAGCATTATTGTTCTCTAACCAACCTATGGTTGCGGTTGTAGCTGTTATGTTATTAGCAGTTACTGAACTTGGGGGTTGACAAGCATTTGCATTTTCAATTGATACATTGTCTATGTAAAGTCTCCAACCATCCAAAGTTCCGGCCGGCACATGCCAAGCTATATTAACTGTGCCGCTAAATCCTGCTAAACTCACAACGGCTTGCGTATAAGTAGTATTGGAATATGTTGTTAATGGTAATAAAACGGTTGTAAAATCTGCCGGACTTGTACCCGTAGTAGATAACATTACACGGAATTCATTAGGCTCATTTGCAGTCTGAACTCGGTAATTGAATCTTAAGACTTCATTTCCGGTCAGTTGTATTTGGGGTGAAATTAACCAATCATCATTATTGCCTGAATTGAAATCGGTGGTCAAAGTAGCACTTTGATTTCCTTCAAAAGGATTTAAGGTGTAATTAGTATTCCAAGAGTCATTATCATTGTTGCCATTAATTACTGTCCAACAAGATTCTGTTGGAGATGTGCTGTTAAATCCTTCTTGGAATGGTGCTGAAAAAGGATTGCAGTTTTGACTGAATCCAATTGTGCATATAAAAATAATGTTTAAAAGGAGTAATAGTTTTTTCATATGGTTTTGGTTTTGACAGGCGATGTGATTTGCGTCAACATCTGATAGTTATTTTATAATTAGCTTTTTATTACTTTTTTTATTGCTTTGTGTTGTTACTTCTAATAAATAAATGCCTTTTTCAAAGCGAGAAACATCTATGGTTATTTCATTGCTATTGTTTTCGGTCAAGGTGAAAACCTTTTTACCCAAGATATCATAAACATATATTTTTGAAATCAATTCCGATGCATTTTTTAGATTTAATATAGAATTTGCAGGATTCGGATACATCAAAATAGCTTCTGAAGTGAAAGTTGGGTTGCCTAAATTCTCAACGAATTCCGTATTGAAGGTATTAGTTACTATCGGCGGATTATAATCAAAGAAAATCGAAGCCGTATTAGGGATAACATCTCCCAAGGCATAGCCGGCTTTAGGTTTAACTCTGAAATGTACATAGCCATGACTGTCATTCGGATGGGTAACTGTTGGCGGCAAATCAATATTGTAAAAATGCCAAGTCAATTGACTGTTTTCACGTCTGGTGTTTACAGGATGACTGGCATTGAGCATTTCAAATGTAGTTTCGTCTAAATCCGCACTAAGTAAATCTTCCACTCGAATGAATTCGGCATTGGCTGTTCCGGTATTTTCAAATCGAATGGTGTAATACAAATAATCACTGCTGGTGAAATCAATAAAAACAATTCTTCCTCCGTGTGATTCTGCTTTGTCATTTGGGTCATATGAACCTACCACCATTTGCGTCAAAGTAGAAGAATTATTGGGGAGATGAACGTCACCATTAATTTGAATCGAAGCACTGTTAGACAACAAATTTCCCAAGTTAACCGTTGGTATCGTTGGCACTTGCAGTGTTACCGTAATGGTTCGGGTCTCATTATGTACCAAATTCGTAAAGTCATAAGTAAATCCGTTACTTGTAGTGGTTACTCCTGTTTGTGAAATAGCATAAATGGTCACATTGGCATCTTTAGTGAAAGTAACTGTGCCGTTTGGTATAGTGTCACTGCCATTGTTTATGTAACTAATAACTACATCATAAGTAAAGCCGGGGCGAGGCAGATTTTGCGGAATAATATAGCAACCGGCATCAACATAAGCCTGTAGAACGGTGATAGGAAAATACAAATACGTGGTGCCGCTTCCCGCCGAGAGTGTGATGTTGTTATGCGTTGTATTAGAAGCGTAATAAGTAGACAATCCACCGTATAACTGAAAGCTAAAGTCATAAGAATTGGTCGGATTGTTGTCGAAAATATAATAAGTTCCATTGTTTGGACTACCGTAAAGGGTATTACCCAAATCGTTGATTTGGTATATAAAATTACCTTGGCTAAAATTACTTTCTCCGCTATCCTTGATGCCATTGTTGTTACTGTCGATAAAAGCGTTTAAAACTAAAACTTCAGTACAATTTCCGCTGTTGATACAATCCTGCATGCAAACTTGAAGTGGGGCCGACCATGTACTACTTACACTTATATCACATACTGTTTTAACATAAACCTCATAACAAGTATCAGGCGATAAACCGGTAAAGACAAAAGAATTTGAAGTTGCAGAAACCACGTATGAGAAAGAATCTGACGGTTGCGCTCCAAGAGGAACAACACAAACCCTGTTAAAAATGGAACCCATTGAACCACCAACATTATTCCAATTGACAGTAAACGAAGTGTTAGAAATGTTGGTTGCCGTTAATTGCGTTGGTGCCGGACAAGGATCACCGCAATTGTGTGTATTCAATGTCAAGGTTGTAAGGCTGAAACAATTGTTCTGGATATTTTGAACTCTAACAAATAAGGTCTGTGTTCCGGGATTGACAAATGGAATATATCCGCCTCCCTGTATCTGATTTGAACCGTTTTGAGCATCAACTATAGTCTCATAATAAGAAACAAAAACGTTAGGATTTCCGCCGGTTATTTGCACCAGTGCATCACTCAAATTGTAAATAGGTAATTCTGTCATATCACACTTACTTAATGTGGCCGGATTGGCAATCGGTGAAGGCAAAATCCTAATATCAACAGTAGCCAAAATGATGTCACTGGTCACATTGTTTACTATTCTAATCCCAAGTGTCTGAATGGCCGGTTGAACATTGACATAATTATTGGGAGTGACAATCGGATTGATATTATTCTGTGCATTTGCAAACGAGTTGTAAAAAGTAACTGTATAATCACCCGGATTTACATTGGCCAAGATTGTAGGTGTCAACTGCGCTAAATCAAAAACTGCAAATTGATCATTATTGTCATCACACTGTTCAATAGGCGGATAAGCCGATTGGAATTGGGCACTCGCAGTGATGCAAAACAATAATAGCAGTAGAAGTTTTTTCATAAACAGAAAATTTGAAACTCAAATATAACTGATTTTGAAATAACTACAGTAAAAATTATAAGAATTTTTTTAGTGTAAACTCACCACTTTAGTAATCTTCCAACCCTCGTTGGTTTTTTTCCAAAAGATGGTAAATCGACTAACTTTTTTGGGTTCATTGGGCGGATTGGTATTGTTACTGAAAGAATGTAACCCAATTTCAACAGCACCGTAGTCTTTAATAGGGTAAACTTCTATGCTCCCGGGAACGAGCGTTCGGGTGACTTTCCCGCAGATGTATTTTTCAGTGCCCTCGAGGATGTCTTTTTTCGAATTGGATAAACCGCCTTGGTCATGGTAGAATTCTATGTCGTCTGCATAGAAATTGGCGTAAGTTTCAAATCTTGTGTCGCAATGATTGTAGGCGTCAAAGAAAATACTGTCCAATTTTACAATGGTTTGATACAATTCCGGATTGTCAGGCGTATAGTTTTTGGTCAGTTGGTAGTCGTTTGATTTTGAGGAACTACAACTAAACAAGAAGAGAAATAAGGCGAATGACAGGATGATTTTTTTCATGAGTTGGTTATGGCATTGGCTACAATGAATCCGCTTGTCCAGGCATTCTGAAAATTAAATCCGCCCGTAATCGCATCAATATTGACAATTTCTCCGGCAAAAAATAAGTTTTCATGCAGTTTGCTTTCCATCGTTTTAAAGTTGATTTCTCTTAAGTCGATACCGCCTGCTGTTACGAATTCTTCTTTGAAAGTACTTTTGCCATTCACCTGAAATTGTCCGTTGGTGAGTTGGTTTGCCAAATCGGTCAGTTGTTTTTTAGTCAAATCGGCCCATTTGGTTTCGTTCGAAATGTTGGAGACCAAAACCAAGCTTTCCCATAGCCTATTCGGCAACTCGAAAGGGGATTTTTTACTCACCACTTTCTTGGCATGTTCTTGTTTGAGTTCTTTCAAAGTCTCCATTGCTTCCTCTAAAGTGACATCGTTAAGCCAATTGACTTCTAATACAAATTGGTAATTTTTCTCTGCTAAAAGTCGAGCGCCCCAAGCCGAAAGTCTCAAAATTCCCGGGCCACTCATGCCCCAATGAGTTATTAGTAAAGGGCCTGTAGCTTCGAGTTTAGTATTTTTCACTTTCACTTTAGCCAAGGCTGAAACACCCATCAAATCTTTGATGCGAGTATCTTTAATATTAAAAGTGAATAGCGACGGTACCGGCGGAATGATAGAGTGATTCATGGTGGCCAGCAGTTCCCAAATTTTAGGATTGCTGCCTGTGGTCATGACCAATTTTCGACAAGAAAAGGTTTCATGATTGGTTTCGACTTTCCAATAATCTTCTCCATGAAAAAGTGATTGTACACTTTGCCCTGTCAAGACCTCTATTTTTAGTTTTTGTGTTAAGCCCAGAAAGCAGTCGATGATGGTTTGTGAGGAATCCGTAGTGGGAAACATTCGGCCATCGTCTTCAATTTTCAATTCGACACCTCGTTTTTCAAACCATTCTATCGTATCGCCGGAACAAAATTGGTGAAACGGACCGCGCAATTCTTTTTCACCTCGAGGGTAAAATTTGACCAACTCATTCGGTACAAAACAGGCATGAGTAACATTACATCTTCCTCCGCCGGAAATGCGTACTTTTTCCAATACGTTTTTCCCGCGTTCGAGTATGGCAATTTTCAGCTTCGGATTTTGTTCAGCGATATTGATGGCTGTAAAAAAACCTGCTGCACCGCCGCCTACTATGATGATGTCGTACTTTGAATTCATAATCTTTCCGGAAAATCGGTAATGATACCGTCTACTTCCAATGATTTTACAAAGGTAATATCTTCGGGTTCATTTATCGTCCAAGGAAAAACTTTAAATCCTTTTTCTTTGATTTTCTCAACATTTTCAGCAGTTAGCAAATGATAATAAGGATGAATCGCTTCGGCTTTGATGAATTTGGCGAAAGCCATGGCCAAGTCTAAATCGGTTTCGGTCAAAACCCCAATTCTAATGTCTTCATCATGAAAGCGAACTTCCTGCAAGGCATTCCAATCAAAGCTGGAAATGAGGATTTTGCTTTGGTCGAAACTACTTTTGGCTATCAAATCCAAAACCGCTTGTGTAGCCGAAAAGGTTTTGATTTCCACATTAATCTCACAGCGATTATCCACCAATTCGAATACATCTCGTAAAGTCGGAATTCCTAAATGTTGTAATTCTTTGGCATTGTAATCGGTCACCAAACCCATTTTCGAAGTCGTTCTGTCGATGGTTTCATCGTGAATGACCATTGGAATCTTGTCTGAACTCAGCCAAACATCCAACTCAATCATATCCACACCCAAGGCAATAGCTTTCTCGAACGACGCCAAGGTGTTTTCGGGGGAATGACCTTTCGCACCGCGATGTCCAATTTTGAGCATGGTTATAGTTTCTCCAACAAAACTAAGGTAAAATTAGTATCCAAAGTTACTTTTCCGTTTTCAACGGAGGCTTCAGTGTTGGAATAGGCGTCTCTTACTCGTATTCCGTTGGCAAAAATAGCGCCGACAGGGATTTCTTTTTTTCCTTTTGGCAAATCCAAACCAACCACCACTTGGTCGCTGAAATTTCCGTTGGTATAACTTCTGCTGAACACATAAGGCGAAGCCGAAATCATTTGGTGTACTCCGGCGCCAACCGCAGGATGGTTTTTACGAAACGTTCCTAACAATTGGTAATGCATCAACAATTGGTTTT